>Ga0213879_10000006_pt1 | contig 221703 bp, 211 predicted proteins | sample VelepicoBEBS_R03_FD_161046 | JGI IMG/M metagenome (GOLD analysis project Ga0213879, IMG submission 161046) | Vellozia epidendroides bulk soil microbial communities from rupestrian grasslands, the National Park of Serra do Cipo, Brazil - BS_R03 | ecosystem: Environmental > Terrestrial > Soil >...
GGCCGACTACGCCAAGAACGCGCTGCTGCTGGCGAACGGGACGATCATCGACCGCGTGCTCGGCTACCGGCCGACCGCGGCGCTGACCGCCCAGCTTCAGGAGACCGCCGCCGGGGCTGCGCCCTCGCTGCGCTGACGGCGGCGGGGCGCCGCAAAGAGCGCCGGTCCGCGCCGTCTAAGGACTCACGAATGGCCTTCGAATCGCTGGGCGCGTTCGTGCGCGCCCTTCGCGGCGCCGGCGAGCTGGCGACGGTCGAGGCCGCCGTCGACCCGCGCCTCGAGATCGCCGAGATCACCGACCGCGTCGTGAAGGCGGGCGGCCCGGCGCTGCTGTTCACGAACGTCCGCGGCTCGCGGTTCCCGGTGCTGACCAACCAGTTCGGAACCGAGCGCCGCATGGCGATGGCGTTCGGCGCGCGCTCGCTGCGCGAGGTCGAGGAGCGGATGCGGCGCACGATCGACCCGGCGCTCCCGCCGACGCTGGGCGGGAAGCTCGGCCGGTTGGCCGCGCTCGCCGCGGCCGGCACCTCGGCGATCCCACGCCGGGTCGACCGCGCGCCGTCGCAAGAGGTCGTCATGGAGCCGCCGGACCTCACGCAATTGCCGGTACTGACGACCTGGCCGCTCGACGGCGGGCCGTTCATCACGCTGCCGCTCGTGTTCACCCGCGATCCGGAGACGCGGCGGGTGAACGTCGGGATGTACCGCGTGCAGATCTACGACGCGCGCACGACCGGAATGCACTGGCAGCGCCACAAGCAAGGCCGCGCCCACGCCGCGAAGTGGGGACGCAAGATTCCGGTCGCGGTTGCGGTCGGCGGCGATCCCGCGCTGACGTACGCGGCGAGCGCGCCGCTTCCGCCGATCGTCGACGAGCTCGCGTTCGCGGGCTTCTTGCGCGGCGCGCCGGTCCGCATCGTCAAAGCGAAGACGGTCGACCTCGACGTGCCCGCCGACGCCGACTTCGTCATCGAAGGCTGGGTCGACAACGAGGACTTGCGGGTCGAAGGGCCGTTCGGCGACCACACCGGCGTCTACAGTGCGGCCGATCTCTACCCGACCTTGCACGTGGGCGCGATCACCCACCGGCGCGACGCGATCTGGGGCGCGACCGTCGTCGGCAAGCCGCCGATGGAGGACGCGTGGCTCGGTAAGGCCACCGAACGAATCTTCCTGCCGCTGCTTCAGGCCGTGGTTCCAGAAATTGTTGATTACAATCTTCCGGTGGAAGGCGGATTTCACAACCTGGCGATCGTCGCGGTCAAGAAGTCGTACCCGGGCCAGGCCAAAAAGGTGATGAACGCGCTGTGGGGCTTGGGACACATGATGATGCTCACGCGTTGTCTGCTCGTGGTCGATCACGACGTCGACGTGCACGACGTGCGGGGCGTCGTCTGGTACGCGCTCAACAACGTCGATCCGGCGCGCGATCTGGTCGTCATGCCGGGTCCGGTCGACGATCTGGATCATTCCGGCTCCTACGAGCTTGCGCTGGGACACAAGCTGGGGATCGACGCGACGCGCAAAGGGGCCGACGAAGGCTACCGCCGCGACTGGCCGCCGGAGATTCGCATGGACGCCGCGACGCGCGAGCGCGTCACCGCGCGCTGGGCCGAGTACGGGCTCGGCGACCTCGCGCGCAAAGGCGTCGCCGACGAGTGGTCGGGACAAGGACCGGCCCGGCTCGCGCGATTGCTCACCTCCGCAGCCGCAAATCCGAACGACGCCGGCCCGCGCACGGAGCGCACGAAGTGAACGCGATCAAGCTCTTTCTGCGCGACATTCGGGTCGAGCACACGCTGTTCGCGCTGCCGTTCGCGTACGTCGGCGCGGTGATGGCGGCGCACGGCCTGCCCGCCTGGTGGCAGCTGGCGTGGATCACGCTGGCGGTGATCGGCGCTCGGACCGCGGCGATGGCGGCGAACCGCTACTTCGACAAGGAGATGGACGCCGCGAACCCGCGCACCGCAAAGCGCGCGCTCGCCAGCGGGAAATTGTCGCCCGCGGTGATGGTGTGGGCGATCGTTGCCGGACTGGCATTGCTCGTGCTGAGCGCGGCGATGCTCAACCCGCTGTGCGTGAAGCTCCTCCCGCTCGCCGCGCTCGGCGCGGTCGGCTACCCGCTCTGCAAGCGCTTCACCTGGACGGTGCACTTCGTGCTCGGCGCGGTCGACGCGTGCGCGCCGCTCGGCGCGTACGTCGCCGTCGCGGGTAAAGTCGACGTGCCGGCGCTGCTGTTGTTCGTCGCGGTGACGGTGTGGGTGGCGGGCTTCGACATCCTGTACGCGCTGATGGACCTGCGCTTTGATCTGGCCAACAACGTGCGCTCGTTTCCGCAGGCGTTCGGCGAGCGCAGCGCGCGCGTGTGGCCGGTGGTGCTGCACGCGGTCATGGCGCTGGCGCTGCTCGGCGCGGGCCGGCTCGCGCAGGCCGGCTGGCTGTACTATGTCGGCGTGGCACTGGCGGTCGCCGTCACGGTGTACGAAGAGCGGTTGATCGCGCTCGCCAAAGACGTGTTCGCGCTGAACGAGCGCGTGTTCCTCACCAACATGGCGTTTTCGGTCGGCTTCCTCGGGACGACGCTCGCGTCGTACGTGCTCGCGCGATGATACGTTCGCAGTTTCTGGCCGGGGTCGGGGGCGCCGCGGGCGCGACCCAAGTCGCGCAAATCGCGCCGTACACGGCGACGCTGCGGATCGCGGTCGTCTGCCCGCAGAGCGGTCCCGACGCGCGGGTCGGGAAGCAGCTCGCCGACGGCGTGCGCGCGGCGGTCGACCACATCAACGACGAGCGCAGCACCTTCGAGCGCGCGCTGCTGCTGTCGACCTACGACGACCACAACACCGCGGCCGACGCTACCGTGCAGGCGAGCTTCGCGGTCGCGCAGCCCGACACGCTGGCGGTGATCGGCCACCTCAGCGCGGGGACGACGTACGTCACCGAGCCGGTCTACGCGCAGGCGCAGGTGGCGCTGATCGTGCCGACCGTCACCGACGACCGCATCACCGCGCGCGGCTACCGCAACATCTTCCGGCTGCCCACGAAAGACTCCGACGAAGGACAGCTCGTCGCGGCGTACGCGATCCAGACCGGCTCGAAAGCGCCGCACGCCGTCACGCAGGACGGCGACTACGGGCCCGACGTCGCGCGCGGCTTCGTGCAGCGCGCCGCCTCGCTGCACGTCAACGCCGGCTCGACGCAGTTCTCGCTCGACAAACCCGACTACGCCGCCGCGGCCGCGCAGGTCCTCACGCACGCGCCCGACTGCGTTCTGCTCGCGGGCAACATCGCCGACATGGGGCCGCTGATCGCGGCGCTGCGCACGAAAGGCTACGCGGGGCGCTTCATCGCGACGCAAGGGTTCTTCGACGCGCAAACGATCTCGAGCGAGTACGCCAAGCAGACGGAAGGGCTCGTCGTCTCGACCAGCGTCCCGTACTATCCGCTCGCGCCGATCGCGCAGCGCGACGTGCAGGAGTACCAGGCGCGCTACGGCGCGCTGGCCCCGGTATCGGCGTTCGGCTACGCCGCCGTCCAGCTGGTCCGCCTGGCCGTGCGCCGGACCGGCGCCTCGAACCGCCTCTCGGTGATCCGCGCGCTCGCGACCGGCGGCGCGTACGACACGATCACCGGCTCGTACACCTTCGGCCCCGCCGGCGACGCGATCGACCCGAACTGCTACTTCTACCGGGTCAAGGACGGAAAATTCGCCTACGAGCGCCAAGCTCACCCCAGCGGGTTCATGCTGAAGTGATCTAGGAGGCCACCGTGACGACGCTCTTCGCCGGAAGGGAGTCGCTGCGCGTTCCCGGCGAGCGCGCCACGTTCGTGTGGACGCTCCTCTCGCTGCCGCTGACCGTGCTGGTGCTGGGGTGGCTGCTGCAGCACCAGCTCACCTGGCAGGAGATCGCGCTGCTCCTCGTCGTCGCGATGGTCTACGTCGCGTTCGCGCGCGGCCGGCTGCTCGGCGGCGGGCTGCGCATCCACGCCGGCCAGCTCGGCCACGTGCACGCCGTCGTCGAGGAGTGCGCGCGGATGATGCGGATGCCCACGCCGCACGTCTTCGTGCGCGACGACCCGTTCGTCCCCGTCGTCGCGGTCGGGATCGGCGAGCCGTACGCGATCGTCCTCTCGGCTCAGTACGTCGACCACTTCCGCGAGGACGAGCTGCGCTTCCTGATCGGGCGCGAGCTCGGCCACATCGCTTCCGGACACACCCGCTTCACCTCGCTGCTCAGCGCGAACGGCCGCGAGAACGGAATCGTCGCGATCGCCTTCGGCGCCTGGCTGCGCAAAATCGAGTACACCGCCGACCGCACCGGCCTGCTCTGCTGCGGCTCGCTCGACGCCGCGCTGCGCGCGATCGCCGTCTCGACCTTCGGCGAGGTCGGGCGCAAAGCGGATCTGAGCGCGTTCGCCGGCCAGCTCAAAGAGCTGCACGCCGAACCGTCGCTGCGGATGGCGGAGTGGAGCGCCTCGGCGCCGTACCCGACGAACCGCATCGCCGCGCTGCACCGCTTCGCGCGCGACCCGCTCTTCGCGACCTGGGCGCCGCGCTTCGCGCAGAATGCGGCCGCGCCGGTGGTGCGCGAGCCGGGCGAGGAAGTCTACGCCGGATTCTGGCGGCGGACGTGGGCGTTTCTCATCGACGTCTCGGTGATCCAGGCGATCGTGCCGGCCGCGACCGCGGTGCAGCAGCGGGTCTTCTCGCTGAACGAGCTCGCGAACGACAAGGACGCAGGGCCGTTCGTCAATCAACTCGCGAAGAGCCTCGGGCCGAACGGTCACGTCACCGTGAGCGTCGGCGACAACATGCTGCTGTGGGTCGTGTTCGCCGTCTACGCGGTCGTGCTCGTCGCGCTGATCGGCCAGACGGCCGGGATGATGATCTGCGACCTGCGCGTCATCAACGCGAACCACGACCCGCGCGTCGGCTTCACGCGCGCGCTCGGCCGCTACGTCTCGCTCGTCGCTTCCTTGTTCGCGGTGGTCGGGTGGTTCGCGATCTTCAACCGCATCCAACCGTACGAGAAGTGGTCGCACACCCGGCTGGTCAGCGGCAGCGCCGCGATCCGCTGACTAGCCGGCCGGAACGCTCGCCGGCTTCTGCGCCGGCTCGTCGCGCTTCGCGTTCGGGTCGACGTCCTGGGGCACGGCGCCGATGCGCGAGCCGTGCGTCTCGGCGTAGACGCGGGTGAACTCGGCGCCGATCAGCAGGATCATCGAGGAGTAGTAGACCCACAGCAGCAGCACCAGCAGCGAGCCGGCGGCGCCGTACGCCGAGGCGACGCCGGCGCGGCCGAGGTAAAACGCGATCAGCGCCTGTCCGACGACGAACAGCACGGCGGTGACGAGCGCGCCGGTCCACACGTCGCGCCACTCGATCTTCGCGTCGGGCAAGTACTTGTACATCAGCCCGAACATCAGCGTCACGATCGCCAGCGTGACGAGCCAGTTGACGAGCGCGAAGACGAACCCCGCGCCCGGGAACGGCAGCGCGTGCGCGACGTACGTCGACACGTATGCGATCGCCGCGTTGATCGCCGTCGTCACCAGCAGCAGAAACCCGATCGCGAGCAGCATGCCGATCGAGGCGATGCGGTCGCGGATCGCCGTCCACAGCGGCTTCTTCGGCGGCTCGACGTGCCAGACGGTGTTGAGCGCGTCCTGCAGCGCGGCGAACAGCCCCGCCGCGCCGAGCAGCAGCGTGATCCAGCCGACGACCTGCGCGATCCCGCCCTGCTTGCGGTGGCCGTACGCGGCGGTCACCATCTGCTTGACGCTGTCGGCCGCTTCTTGGCCGGCCGAGCGTTTGATCGCCTCCAGCATCTGGTCCTCGACGAGATGGTGGCCGTGCCCGCCGTTCGTCAACCCCAAGACCTCGCCGGCAACCGCGATCACGATCAAAAAGACCGGCGCCAGCGCGAAGATCGTCGTGTACGAGAGCGCGGCGGCGAGGCGCGGCACCTTGTCCGCGTTGAACCGCGCGTACGTGTTCTTGAGCATCCCGACATCCGCGTGCAGCGCCATCGTGCGCTATGGTACCCGGTTCAGCCGCACGACGCCGAGGGTACGCTGAATCCCCAGCGCTGCGAAACGAGGCCACCATGGCGGAACACAGCGGATCGGTGAGCGTCAACGCACCGGTCCACCAAGTCTACGAGCTGTACAGCCACTTCAACGACTACCCGAAGTTCATGACGTTCGTCAAAGAGGTCACGTACCTGGACGAGGAGCGGAGCCACTGGGTGGTCGACGTCGTCGGCAAGCACGAATGGGACGCGGTCAACGAGGACTGGATCGCGGACCGGCAGATCGGTTGGCGTTCGCTCGACGGCTTGGAGAACAGCGGGCGCGTGACGTTCGAGCCGGATGGCGGCGCTCGCACGCGCATCACCGTGCAGGTGAGCTACACGCCGCCGGCCGGAATCGCCGGCGCGCTCGCCGAGCGGCTCGGCGCCGGCGGTCAGTTCGAGCGCCGGCTGCAGCACGATCTGCAGCACTTCGCGGCGATGGTCGAGCAGGCGCCGCCCGGCGCGCTCGACCCGACCTCCTCTGCGTATTTGTTCCACGCCGAGAGCGCGGCCGCAAAAGGCCAGACGACGCAAGCGCAAAACGAGTCGATGGGGATGAGCGGCGACGACGCTGCGCCCGGAAACCGAGGCAGCATCGAGAGCACGACCGAGATCGCTTCGAACGACGTGCGCAGCGCGCCGGTCGGGACGAACGTTTCGCCCGCGGACGCGGAGCTGAACGATCCGGCGATCCCGCGCATCCCGGGAACGTCGGCGAATCCCGACCAGCCGATCTAGCCGCTACTCCTCGTCGTCGTCCTCCTCGTCTTCGTCGTCGTCCTCGTAGTCGTCGTCCGGAACGCTGTCCTCGGTGTTCCCGTGGCCGTCGTGCAGCGCCGAGGGCCGCGCGGCGTCGTTGTCGAGCGTGTCGGGGTCGAGCGCTTCGGTCGTCGCGACGTCGTCGCGGTGGGCGGGGGCGGGGAGACGTTCCTCGGTGAGGTCGTCTTCGTAGAGGTCGCGGCGTTCCACGCGCTCAGCGTACCCCGCCCGGGACCGCGGAAACCGGCGGCTCGCTTTTGCGGTCCGAACCTAGCGTGAAAGCGATACGAGTCGACCGCCTCGGCGGTCCCGAAGTCCTCGAGCTCGCCGAGGTCCCGGTCCCGGCGCCCGGGCCGGGCGAAGTGCTCGTGCGGCAACGCGCCGCCGGCGTGAACTACATCGACGTCTACCTCCGCACGGGGCTCTACCAGCGCCCGCTCCCGTTCATCGACGGCCAGGAAGGCGCGGGCGTCGTCGAAGCGGTCGGCGAGGGCGTGACCGAGTTTCGTCCCGGCCAGCGCGTCGCGTACCCGCAGACGCCGAACATGGGCGGCTACGCCGAAGCCAACGCGGTTCCGGCCGGCCGGCTCGTCCCGATTCCGGACGGTGTCGACGAGCGCGACGCCTGCGCGACGATGCTGCAAGGCATGACGGCGCACTATCTCGTCAACGACACGTTCCCGCTGCGCGCGGGCCAGGTCGCGCTGGTGCACGCGGCGGCCGGCGGCGTCGGCTCGATCTTGGTGCAGCTCGCCAAAGCGAAGGGCGCGACGGTGATCGGGACCGTCGGAACGGAAGAGAAGGCGCAGCTCGTGCGCGGCTTCGGCGCCGACCACGTCATCGTCTACGCGCAGCAAGACTTCGCCGAGGCGACGAACGCACTCATCGGAGAGCACAAGGTCGACGTCGCGTACGACTCGGTCGGCAAGGAGACGTGGGAACGCAGCTTGAGCGTACTGCGCCCGCGCGGGATGCTGATCGTCTATGGAAACTCGAGCGGACCGGTGCCGCCGGTCGAGCCGCAAAAGCTCTCCGCCGCCGGCTCCGTCTTCTTCACCCGCCCCACGCTCGCCAACTACATCAGCAAGCGCGCAGAGCTGCTGACGCGCGCGCACGAATTGTTCGACGCGATCAGAGGCGGCAAGCTGCACGTGCGCGTCGGCGCGACGTACCCGCTCGCCGACGCGGCGCAAGCGCACCGGGATCTCGAATCGCGGAAGACGACGGGAAAGCTGCTGCTGTTACCGTAGCGCGGGCGGCGCAACGCCGGCGTTCGTCGTCTCGTCGGGTTCGGGTGCGCCGGCGACGAGCGCGAGCGGGATGACGCCGCCCCACAGATCGCCGTGCAAGTCCTCCGGCGCGTCCTTCGGTCCGCCCTCGCGAATCTTCGCCGAGACCGCGTCGAGCGCGAGCGCGACGACCTGCGTCGCCTCGAGCTCGCCGGGCGACATACCGCGCATCCGCGCGCGGCGGTTCGGGATCAGCCGGTCGACGAACGCGTCGAGCAGCCGGGTCTTTTCTTCCGGATCGTCGACGACGCGGGCCGCGCCGTGGACGACGACCGAGCGGTAGTTCATCGAGCAATGAAACGCGCTGCGCGCGACGACGACTCCGTCGAGGTGCGTGACGGTCGCGCAGATCGGCTCGCCCGACGCGATCGCCGAAAGGATCCCGGCTTTCGTCGAGCCGTGCAGCACGAGTTCCTCGCCGACGCGCGCGCACGCGTACGGGATCACGACCGGGAGGCCGCCGGCGAGCGCGCCGACGTGCGCGACGTACGCTTCGTCGAGGATCGCGTGGACGGTCTCTCGGTCGTAATGCGCGCGCTCGGCGAGGCGGCGGACGCGCGTGTTCGGCGTCGCTGAAACGGTGCTCACCCGGCGATCTTACGGGCTGGGCGCGGTTCCCGTCGAGGTCCGATTCGGCTGCGCGCGCGGGTGCCGCGCCTCCTCGAACGCGCGGGCGAGCCGCTCGGCGGCGGCTTCGATCGCGACCGGACCGCCGGCGGCGAAGCCGAGCACGAGCCCGCTCGGACCGCGGCCGTCGAGCGCGTAGCGCGAGAGCGCCGGCGTGACGACGCCATGCGCGGCGGCGGCGCGCGCGACCGCGACGTCGTCGCCTTCGAAGCGCGCGCAGACGTGCAGTCCGGTCGCCGCGCCCTGGACGCGCAGCGCCCCGCCGAGCCGGTGCTCCAGCGCGCCGGCCAGCGCGTCGCGCCGCTCGCGATAGCGCGCCGACGCGCGCCGCACGTGCAGCGCGAAATGTCCTTCGCCGACGAACGCGGCGAGCGCCGCGTGCAGCGGGTACGCCGGCCCGCCCGACGTCACCGCGCGCGCCGCGGCGAACGCGTCGAGCAGCGCGTCGGGAACGACGATCCAGGCGACGCGCAAGCCGGGGGCGAGCGTCTTGCTGAACGTGCCGACGTACAGCACGCGCGCGGCCTGCCCCGAGCCCGCCGCCGGGTCGAGCCCCTGCAGCGCGGGGAGCGGCGCGCCGTCGTAGCGGAACTCCGCGTCGTAGTCGTCTTCGATCACGTACGCGTTCGCTGCGCGCGCCCACGCCAGCAGCTCCAGCCGCCGCCGCAAGCCCATCACCACGCCGGTCGGATACTGGTGCGAGGGCGTGACGTACGCGAGCCGCGCGTCCTGCGGCGCGCGCGCGACGTCGAAGCCGTCCTCGTCGACGCCGACCGGAACGATTCTGCCGCCCGCCGCGGCGACGGCGTCGCGCACCGCGCCGTAGCCGGGATCTTCGACCGCGACGGGGTCGTCCGGATCGAGCAGCACGTCGGCGATCAGCGCCAGCGCCGCGCGCGTTCCTTCGGTGACGACGACGTTGCGGGCGCCGAGCGTGACGCCGCGCGTTTGGCGCAGATGCGTCGCGATCGCTTCGCGCAGCGGGCGAAATCCGAGCGCGTCGCCGTAGCCGCGCGTTTCGCTCGCGTCGAGCCAGCGGTTCGCGACCCGCCGCCACACCGCGTCGGGGAAGAGCGTCAGATCGGGGATGCCGGGCCGAAACAGCGCCGGCTCGCTCCCACCGTCGGCGTCTTGGGCCGGCAGCAGCCGCTGCGCGCGCGCCGAGATTCGCGGCGGTTCCGCCGCAACGCTGGCGCCGCGCGCCCGCGGCGTGAGTCCCGTAGCGACGTACGTTCCGGCGCCGACGCGCGTCTCGAGATAGCCCTCGGCGACGAGCTGGTCGAGCGCCTGCGTGACGGTGTTGCGCGAGACGCCGAGCTGCTGCGCGAGCGTGCGCGAGGCGTGCAGCCGCGTCCCGCCGCCGAGCTCGCCGGCCAGGATCGCGTCGCGCAGATGGCTCGCGAGCTGGCGGTGCAGCGCGGCCGGCGAAGCGCGGTCGGGGAAGAACGACATGCGCGCTACGCGCCCAGCGAAGGCGATCCCAGATCGAGCCGTTCGAACGGGATCACGCGCGCGTCGGCGTGCGCGCGCACCAGCTCGTCCGCGAACTTCGACGCGTCGCCAACCAGCACCAGAAACTCGTCCGGGATCAGCTCGCGCGCCGCGAACTCGCGCACCGCGTTCGCGTCGACCGCGCGCACGCGCGGCGCGTACTCGCGCATCTCGCCCAGCGGGACGTCGTAGAGCACGTGCTCGGTGAGCGTGCCGGCGATCCCGTCGATCGTCTCGATCGAGCGGTAGAAGCTGCCGGTCACCGTCGCCTTGCGCGAGACGAGATCGTCGTCGCTCGCCGGCGCGCCGGCGAGCGAACGGATCGTCGCGCGCATCACCTCCGCGGTCTCCGCCGCGCGCGCGTGGTCGACCATCGTCGCCGCGGTGAAGAGGCCCTCCATCCGGCGCGCCGCGAGCGAAGCGCCCGCGCCGTACGAGAGCCCGCGCTTCACGCGGATCTCCTGGTTCAGCCGCCCGCTGTACCCGGACAGCACCGCCATCGCGACCAGCGCGGAATAGTAGTCGGGCGAACGGCGCGGAATCGTCACCCGGCCCGCGTACAGCGCGGTCCGGCCGGCATCGGGCTTGTCGATCACGACCGTGCGCTCGCGCGGCGGCGGAACCGGGCCCTGCGGCAGCTCGCCGATCGGCGTGCCGGGCACGCGCCACGACCGGAGCTCGCGCTCGGCGAGCGCGAACGCATCGTCGGCGCTCACGTCGCCGCCGATCACCAGCACCGCGTCGTCGGGGCGGTAGAAGCGCTCGTGAAACCACGCCACCCGGTCGCGCCCGAGCGCGCCCAGCGTCGCGGCGGTTCCCGCCAGCGGATGACCGTACGGCGCGCCGCCGTACGCGACGCGCTGCGCGACGAGCCGCGCCAGCCCGCTCGGGTTCGCATACGTCAGCGCAAGATCGGAGATCGACTTCGTGCGCACGCGCTCCACCTCGTCGGGCGCGAACGCGGGCTGCCGCACGACCTCGTCGAGCAGCGCGAACGCCTGCGGGAACGCGGGCGTCGTCGCGCTCACGCTCAACACCGAGGCGTCGAAACCGGAGATCGCGTCGAAACGCGCGCCGAGCGCGTCGACCGCGGCGCTCATCTCCGTCGCGCTGCGCCTCGTCGTGCCGTGGGTGAGCAGCGCGGCGACCAGCGCGGCGAGACCGGCTTCCTCTTCGCGTTCCGCCACGCCGCCGCAGCCGACGACGAGCTGCGCGGCGATCAGCGGCAAGTTGCGCTGCGAGAACGCGATGACGCGCAACCCGTTGTCGAGAACGCGCTCGACCGGCGCGGGAAGCTCGGCGTCGCGCGGCGGCGCGGGCGCCGGAATCGCGCTCATGCCGGCAGGTACTCGATCACGGTGCGGTTCTGCGGGCGCAGATAGGTGCGCGCGACACGCAGCAGATCCTCGCCGGTGACCGCGAGGTAGCGTTCCAGGTCGCCGTTGATCAACCCGGGATCGCCGCGCTCGGCCGTCGCGCGCACGACCGCGATGGCGACCGAGTTGTTCATCTGCCGCGAGCGCACCAAGCTGCTGACGATCTGCGTACGCACGCGCTCGAGCTCCGCTTCGCCGGGCGGCTCGCTCAGCAGGCGGTCCATCTCGCGCGCGAGCGCGGCGCGCGCGCCGGCGAGCGCGACGCCGCGCGCGCAGATCAGCCGCACGCTGAACAGTCCGGGCTGCTCGCGCAAGTCGGCGCTCGCGTACGCGGTCGTCGCGACTTGCTCGCGGTAGACGAGCGAGGAGTAGAGCCGCGAGGAGCGGCCGGAGCCGAGCAGCGTCTCGAGCACGTCGAGCGCCGCCGCGTCGGGATGCGCCGCTGCCGGGATGTGATAGACTTCTTCGACGGCCGCGAGCGGCACGTTCGCGGCGCGGTGTTCGTAGAAGCGCTCGGCCGCCTGCGGCGGCTCGACGACCTGCACGCGCGGAATCGGCGATGACGGCGTGTGAATGCGGCCGAACCAGCGCTCGATCATCGCCAGCGTCTCGTCCGGATCGAGGTCGCCGGCGACGACGACGATCGCGTTGTCGGGCCGGTAGTACGTCGCGTGGAACGCCACGACGTCCTCGAGCGCGGCGGCGTTCAACTCTTGGGGACTGCCGATCACGCCGCGCCGGTACGGGTGCAGCAGGTACGCTTCGCGGTTGACGAGCTCGTCGAGCATCCCGTACGGCTCGGCGAGGATGCGCTGGTCGTACTCGCCGATCACCACGTCGCGCTCGGTGGCGAAGTTCTGCGCGTTCACCTCGAGCGCCGCCAGCCGGTCGGCTTCGGCCCACAGCAAACGCTCGAGGTGGTTCGAGGGGACGACCTCGTAGTAGTTGGTGATGTCTTCGGAGGTGAACGCGTTGTTGTAGCCGCCGACGTCCTCGGTGAGCCGGTCGATCGTCTCGGGCGCGGTCCGCGCCGTCCCCTTGAACATCAGGTGCTCGAAGAGGTGCGCGAACCCCGAGCGGTTCGGCGGGTCGTCCTTCCCGCCGACGCGGTAGACGACGTTGATCGCGACCGAGGGCACCCGGCGGTCGGGGACCAGGATGGCGCGCAGGCCGTTGTCGAGGACGTGGTCGACGTAGTCCAGCGGCGCGACGCCGATCGCCGCGGCGGAGATGGTGGGGAGTGCGGTCACGGGCCTTCGGTTCATCCCCGCGCCGCGCCCGGGGTCCTCCTGGGCTCGACCAGCATTCATTTCCGGATTGACAATCGAACATATGTTCGATAGCATGAGGCTCCCATGAGCGCCGACCCTGCTTTCGCGGCCTTGCGCGAGCGCCTCGACCGTCGTCACCGGGAGACGACGGCGGCGGCCTTCGCGCTCGGCGAGGAAGCGGTGCTTCGGAGCGGTCTGGCCGAGTTGGACGCCGTGTGTGGCGGTTTCCGGCGCGGCACGATCGCGACGCTCGAGGGGCCGCCGAGCTCCGGGAGGAGCGCGCTCGCCGCGCGTCTCCTCGCGGCTGCGACGCGGCGCGGGTTGGGAGCGATGGTCGGGGTGGACCTCTTCCCGCCCGCGCTTGCGGCCGCCGGCGTGCGGCTCGAACGGCTTCTTTTCGTGCGTGTCGGGGAGCCGGTCGAGGCCGCACGCGCGGCCGACATCATCCTGCGGTCGGGCGCGTTCGCGGTCGTCGTGATCCCCGCTCTCCCTAGCGGGCGCGGGATCGGCTCGGCGACCTGGACGCGCCTGGCCTCGTTGGCGCACCGCGCGAACGCGCTGCTGCTGGCGCTCGGCGCCGAAGCCTCGGCCGAGCTGCGCTACTTCGCCACCTTGCGGCTCGAGACGTCGATCGAGCGGGTGCGCTGGAACGGCCCTGCCGGACACCTCGGCGAGCCGGCCGGCTACGACGTGCGCGCGGTCGTGCGCAAGCACAAGCGCGCCGCCCCGGTCGGCGCGGCGCTGGTCCGCTGCGAGCCGTTCGAAGACCGCGCCCCGCTGGTCGACCTGCGCGAGCGCAGCGCCGCGAGCGCGGACGAGGCCCTCGCCCTGTAGTGGCGGCTCAGCGCGGAATCGGGAGCATCGAGACGCCGGCGGCGCTCGCCAGCGCCGCGGCGTCGACGGAGAGCGCACGCGCCGCCGGCGAGGAGCTCGGGCAGGACAGGTCGGGCGAGATCTTCCCGCCGTACCCGATCGAGGTCGACGAGCCGAACGAGGCGCTCTTCATGCAGTGCGCCGCCGGGAGCTTGTCGAGCGGCGCCGCCGCTTTCAGGTCCGAGAAGAAGCGCGCGACCAGCGCCGCGGGGAGGCGCTTGCGGATCGGGACGTCGCCCTGCTGCAGCGCCGCCCAACCGTCGGCGGTTATGCGCAAGCGGTATCCGGCGCGGTTCGTCGAGCCCGAGTTGACGATCAGCGCTTCATTGGGCGCCGTCGGGACGCGCAGGTACGCCGGCGGCGGCGACGCGGTTCCGACCGGGAGCGGCCCGTACGTCGGGAGCGCGAAGAGGGCGAACGCGAGCAGCATGTCCGATCAACGCGTCCGCGCGCGGCGGACGTTTCTCCCGTGCCGATCGTCTGCGTCTGGGCTCCGGCGTTCCGGCTCGCCGTCGCGCGGCTGACCCAGCCTCCTTCGGCAGGCTCAGGGCAGGCGATCGACCTCGACGCGCCGCTGATCCTGGCCGACCGGATCGAGCGCGGTCGCGTCGTGGACTGCACGCTGACCGCGGCCGCGCTCGGCGTGCGGCGCGGGATGACGCTGGTGCAGGCGCAGGCGACCGCGACGGAGGCGCGGACCGTCTTCGACGACCCGGCCGCCGACGTGCGGGTGTGGGCCGAGATGCTGGAGGCGCTCGACGCGGCTTCGCCGCTCGTCGAGGACGACGGGCTGGGCTGCGCGTTTCTGGAGATGCACGGCGTGCGCGGCGAACCCGCCGCGTGGCTCGCCGCGGTGCGCGGCGCGCTGGCCGGATTCGACGTCCCGGTGCGCGTCGCGTGCGGGCCGAACCGCTTCGTCGCGCGCGCGGCGGCGTGGCGCGGCGACGGGGTCGTGTGCGACGGCGATCCGGCGGCGTTTCTGGCACCGCTTTCGCTCGAGCTGCTGCCGCTCGAGCGCGGCGCGCTCGAGCGCTTGCGACTGCTCGGCGTGACGACGCTCGGCGAGCTCGCCGCGCTCCCGCACGGTCCGTTCGTGCGCCGCTTCGGAACCGAGGCGGCGAGGTGGCACGATCTCGCGCGCGGGATCGACCGCCGTCCGCTCGAGCCGCGCGCGCGCGCATTGCGCGTCGGCCGCGCGCTCTACGGCGAAGGCGAAGCGAGCTCCGAAGAGCAGGTGCTGTTCGCGCTGCGCACGCTGGTCGGCTGGGTCGTCGACGATCTGTGCGCGGCGGGAAAACGCGCCGGGCGGCTGGTGCTGCGGCTCGAGTGCGAGGACGGCGAGACGCGCGAGCTGACGACGCGCGTCGCGCAGCCGACCGCGGTGCCGTCGACGCTGTTCGAGCTGCTGCGCGCGCGGCTCGAAGGCGTGACGCTCGGCGCGCCCGTCGTCGGCTTGCGGTTGAGCGCCGAAGAGCTCACGAGCGGCGGCGTCGCGCTCTCGCTGTTCGCGGCGAGCGATCCCGATCCGGACGCGATCGGCGTCGTGCTCGCGCGGCTCGACGCGGCGCTCGGCGAAGGCCGCGCGCTGCGCGCGCACGTCGTCGAAGGCCCGCGCATCGAGCGCCGCTTCAGCTTCGAGCCGTTCACGCTCGAGCCGCTCGCGACGCGCGGCCCGCGCGCCGAGCCCGCGCCGCTCCCCGAGACCGCGACATTGCAACTGCGCTTGACCGCGCCGCGCCCGATCGAGGTGCGTGTGATCGACGGCGCGCCGCGCTTCGTCGGCTCGCCGCCGCAGCACGTCGTCGAGTTCGCCGGCCCGTGGCGCGCCGAAGAAGGCTGGTGGACGAACGCCACCGGCGAAAGCACCCCGCTCGTCCGCGACGAGTACGACGTCTTCCTCGAAGACGGCTCGCTGCTGCGGCTGTCGGCAGAACCTGCTGGCTGGCGCGTGCTCGGAATCTACGACTAGCGCGCGCGGGTGCTCGCGGCGGAACGTCGTATCAACGTGCATGCCGGCCGCGGAGCAGCTCGTGATCCGAAGTGCGCGCGACGGCGACGCGGAAGCGGTCGCCGAGATCCTCAACGCGGCGATCGCCGGTCGCGCGGCGACCGCGCGGCTCGAGCCGATCACGGCCGAGCAGCAGCGCGACCGGTTGCGTGCCTACGGCGAGCGATACGCGTTCTGGGTCGCGGCGGACGAAGCGCCCGCGACGGGCACGGGGATCGCCGCCTGGTGCACGATCGCTCCGTGGTCGGAACGCAGCGGATACGATCTCACCGCCGAGGTCAGCGTCTACGTCGCAGCCGACCGGCAGCGGCGCGGGATCGCCGCGAAGCTGCTGCGGCACGCGATCGCCGAAGCGCCGCAACGCGGGATCGAGGTCTACGTCGCGCGCGTCTTCACCCACAATCCGGCCTCGCTGCGGCTCTTCGAGCGCTTCGACTTCCAGCGCTGGGGCACGATGCGCGGCGTCGCGCGGCTCGACGGCGTGCTGCGCGACGTCGCGATCCTCGGCCGGCGCGTCTAGGAGTTTGGGTCACCGTAGGTGACCCACTAGCCCGAACAGGCGCGCGCGTCCCGCCACGGGTACAGAGGACGCAATGGATCCCCTTGACCGCATCGACGCCGGCGGCGGCGGCGATGACGACGACGAGCTCGCCCCACCCCAGTTCTACCTGACTACCTTCATCCCGCGCCCGGCTTGGTACGAGCTCGACCCGAACGAGGCCCGGGCGTTCTTGCAGAACCGCGTCGCGCAGCTCAACGAAGCGTTCATCGAAGAAGACGAAGGGGTGATCTGGGCCTACCGATACCACGTCGTCGAGCGCTCGCGCGAAGTCGATGCGGTCGTGCTGCTGTGGATGATCAGCTCCGACGAAGCGCTCGCGACGCTCGAGAACACCTTGCGCCGATCCGACGTCAACACGTACTTCGACTGGAGCGTGATCGGGGGCCCGCAAAATAACGCCCCGCAAGACATCCTCGGCGCGTTCCTGTCGACGCTCGCCCCCGACGATGAAGACGAGGACGAACGCCCGAGCCCGAGCGAAAACTGACGCGCGCGCGAGCGCGCTACGACGTGTACGGCTCGAAGGGCGCGACCGGCGCGAGAATCTCGTCGATTTCGCGGAAGATCTCCGGATCGACGTCGAGGTCGGCGGCGGCGACGTTGTCATCGACTTGCTCGGGCCGCGTCGCGCCGACGATCACCGAGGTGACGGCGTCGTTGCGCAGGCACCACGCCAGCGCGAGCTGCGCCGGCGTGCAGTGCGCGCGCTCGGCGAGCGGCTTCACGCGCTGCACCGCGTCGAGCACGGGCTGCGTGAAGTAGTCTTCCATCATCTCGGCGGCGCGGCCGGCGGCGCGCGTCCCGTGCGGCGGATGCGCCGCGTCGGTGTACTTGCCGGTGAGAATTCCCATCGCGAGCGGCGACCACACGACGTTGCCGAGCCCGTACTCCTTGCAGGCCGGGAAGACGCGCGGCTCGACGCGGCGCCACAGCGCGCTGTACTGCGGCTGGTTCGAGACGGGCTCCGCCCAGCCGCGCGCCCGCGCGAGCATCGTCGCGCCCGCGATCTGGTCGGCGTTCCACTCGCTCACGCCCCAGTACAAGATCTTGCCCGCGCGCACCAGATCGTCCATCGCCTGCACCGTCTCCTCGAGCGGCGTCGCCACGTCGTAACGATGGCATTGGTAGAGATCGACGTAGTCGACTTGCAGGCGGCGCAGCGAGGCGTCGATCTCGACGCGCACGTGCTTGCGCGAAAGGCCGCGGTCGTTCGGGCCGTCGCCCATCGGGAAATAGACTTTCGTGGCCAGCACGAGCTGATCGCGCGGAAAGTCGCGGATCGCGCGGCCGACGACCTCTTCGGCGCGCCCGCGCGCGTACACGTCGGCGGTGTCGAAGAAGTTCACCCCGCGCTCGTACGCGCGCCGAATGCACGCGCGCGCCGATTCTTCCTCGACGCTGCTGCCGTAGGTCAGCCACGAGCCGAGCCCGACGGCCGAGAGTTTGACGCCCCAGCGCCCCAGGTTCCGGTACCGCACCGCAGGCTCGTACCCGCTTCGAAGGGCTCGTCCTTTCGATGCGCGCCGAAGTGGGAACGAACCCGGCATGAACGATCGAGACGAGCGTCCCACCGACGTTCTCGCCGAAGCGCACGAGCAGGACGACGACGTCGAGGGCAACGAGCTCGGAGGCGGGCTCGGCAACACGCCGGACGGCGGCGCGAGCGACGGATGACCGGCGGCGGCGACCTGGACGAGGTCCGGCACGAGGAGCTTGAAGAGACGCTCGACGAGACGGCGGACGAGCTCGTGCCCGTCGAGGCCGAGAAGGACGACGAGCTCGACGAGCTTGGCGGCACCGCCGAAGGCGAGGCCGACGCGCCGGTCGAGTACGATCTCGGCGTAAACGAGAACGACGCCGATCCGACCGCGGGCGCCTCGGACGTCGGGGGGCTCGCGGGCGGGATCGATGCGGGCGACGGAACGAGCGGAGGCTAGCACCGTCGCTGCGAACGCGCCGCCGCGCGAGGTCGTCGTCGTGGTGAACCGCCATTCGCGGCACAGCGATGCGGAGATCGAGCGGCTGTACGACGCGCTCGCCGCACACGGTCTGCGCGTCGCGGCGTTTCACGCGGAGCCGGCGGAAGATGGCTGCCGCACGCGCATCAAGCGCGCGGCGAAGGCCGGCGCGCCGGCGATCCTGGTCGGCGGCGGCGACGGCACGATGACGCACGCGGTCAACGAGCTGGCGAAGCGCCGGAGCGTGCTGGGCGTGCTGCCGTTCGGGACGGGGAACAGCTTCGCGCAGTCGCTCGGCATCCCGCTGCACGACCTCGACGCCGCGCTCGCGGTGATCGCGCGCGGCCACGTGGAGTGCATCGACGTGGGCGTCGTCAACGGCACCTACTTCGCGAACTTCGCGACCGTCGGGCTCTCCTCGGAGATCGCCGCGGCGACGCCGCGCGGGCTCAAGAAGGTGGTCGGCGCGGTCGCCTACGGGCTCGCGAGCATTCGCCCCATGCTCACCCACCGCGCGTTCCGCGCGCGCATCGACTGGAGCGGCGGGCGGCTCGACGTGACCACGCAAGACATTATCGTCGCGAACGGCCGCTTCTACGGCGACACGCCGGTCGCGCCCGACGCGACGATCGTCGACGGCCGGCTGCACCTCTTCACCACCGACAACGGCTCGGCGCTCGCCGCCGCGCGCACGTACATCGCGCTCGGCCGCGGCGAGCACGCGCGGCTGCCCGACGCGCACCTGCTCACCGCACGCGCGTTCACGGTGCGCACGCGCAAGCGCCAGCCGATCGCGATCGACGGCTCGCCGCTCGAGAAGACGCCGGCGCGCTTTCGCGTCGCGCGCGCGGCCTTGCGCGTGTTCGTTCCGGAGGCCGGCGTTGCGCACGGTTGACGCGGTAGAATTGCGGCTGTGGGTCGCCGCGGTGCTTTGCTTGGCCGCGGCCATCGCGCTCGGCTTCTCCGTCGCAGCGCGCACGCCGGCGCGAATCGACGTCGAAGCGGTGGCGCTGCGCGGCACGGCCGTTCCGCTGGCGTTGTTCTTCACCGCGCTCGGGCGCTGGCCGGTGCTTCTTGCGCTGAGCCTGCTCGCGGCGCTCGTCGGGTGGCGGCTGCGCACCGGGATGGGCGCAGTCGTGCTGCTGTACGTCACGCAGATCGTCTCGCAAGGCGTCAGCACGCTGCTGAAGCTGGGGCTTCACCGCTCGCGCCCCGATCACTGGCTGGTGATTCAGGAGAAAGACTGGTCGTACCCGAGCGGGCACGCGGTGACGGCGGTCGTGTTCTTCGTGGGGCTTGCGCTTCTGGCGTGGCACGCGCCGCTGCCGCGACCGCTCGCCGGCGTCATTGCGGCCATTCTGCTGATCTGTGCGGTCGGGATACCGTGGTCGCGGCTCGCGCTTGGCGCGCACTACCTCACCGACGTGCTCGGCGGGCTGCTGCTCGGCACGGCGTTTCTGTGCGCGGCCTTCGCGCTGATGCTGCGCTTCGCGCACGCCTCCTCGGCGGCGTAGCGCCGGCGCGTCACTCGGCTTCGATCAGGTCGATCAGCGGCGGGTAGACCAGCTCCGTCTGCTCCTGCGGGATCGCCGGCTCGATGATGTCGTGGATCGGCGGCAAGCCGGGAAGGACGACGCGTTCGAGCTCGACGCCGTGCTCGCGCAGCGCGCGGAAGCGCCGCTCCGCGTGGGCGTTGTTCACTGCCGGCTCGTTCGCGTTCAGCACCAGCACGGCGCGCCGCGCGTGCGGGCCGGGCGGCGCGCCGGCGATCGCCGTCGAGATGGAAAGGCATTCGCCGAGCACCCGCGTCGCGAAGCGCGGGTAGCCGTGCTCGGGCGGCTGGTTTTGCTTGTTGCGCGGATCCCACCACAGAAACGCGTTCGGCGCCGCGCGCAGCAGCGCGCCGAGCGCGTCGTTCGCCGCGCCGGGTACCGTGCGCAGCCCGCAGTACGGCGCGACCGCGATCGCCAGATCGATTCGCGTGCGCGCGGCGAGCCAGCCGGCCAGCGTTCCGGCGACCGAGATCCCGGCGACCACGACGCGGCGACCGCACAGCGCGGCGAGCGCAACGGCCCGCAGCGCGGTGCTCGTGAAATCGGCCGCGCGCATGCGGGCGATCTCGGTCGTCATGCGATCGCCGTAGCCGTGGTACGGAAAGCGCGGCACGATCACCGCATGTCCGCGCGCGTGCAGCTGCGGCGCGAAGCGATCGTACTGCGGCGGGCTGTTCGTCACGCCGTGCAGCAGCACCACCGCGGCCGGCGCGACGCCGTCGTCGAGCCACCAGCGCGTGTAGTGCGCGATCTTCGGATCGGCGCGCTCCTCGGCCGCGATCGCTTCCAGCTGTGCGCGCGCCTGCGCGACGCGGTCATCTGCCACGCCGCGCGAGACCGCGCGGCACGCCGCGCAGCACGACCCGCTCGAGCCAGCGCAGCGGCCGCGTGTTCCACGGATCGTGCCGCACCAGCGGGTCGACCAGAATAACCTCGAGCCCAGCCAGCTTCGCGCCCAGGACGTCGGTGAAGAGCTGGTCGCCGATCACGACGACCTCGTTCGGCTGCAGCTCGAGCACGTTGGTCGCGCGGCGGAAGCCGTGCGGCAGCGGCTTGCGCGCGCGCGGGATGCACGGCACGCCGAGGTCCTTCGCGACCTCCGCTGCCCACGGCGTCCCGTTGTTGGTGAGCACCGCGACGCTCACGCCGGCATCCCGCGCGCGGCGAACCCAGGCCGCGTCCTCTTCGAGCGGCGCGAGCGAACGGAATCCGACCAGCGTGTTGTCGAGGTCGACGATCGCGCCGCGAATCCCGCGCGCGCGCAGCTCCGCCGGATCGATCTCGGTGATTCGCTCCGCCCAACGCTGCGGCCGAAAGAAGCTCAGCACGGCGCTCATCGTATTTCCGCAACCTTCGCCGGGGAAACGAGCACGCTCACCGCGCGTTCGAGGATGGCGAACTCGGCCGGCAGCTGGGTGACGACTTCGCTGTCGGCGGCGACCGGATACGGGCGCCCGTGCACCGAGCGCACGACGAAGCGTTTGCCGGAGAACGTCTGCACCTCGGGCGACTCCTGGAAGCGGCGCAGCGCGACCGCGCCGATCAGGGCGATCGTCCGCCAAAAGCCGGCGGCGTCGATCGAGTACAGGTCGAGCACGCCGTCGGCCAGACTCGCTTGCGGGTTCTCGACGACGCCGCCGAAACGGTAGCTGTTCGCCACGGTGAGCTGCACGGCGCGCACGACGCGCTTGGTTCCGTCCTCCGCTTCGACCTCGAGGTGCAAGGGCCGCGACCAGCGCAGCGCGCGCAGCGTCGTCAGCGGGACGGCGAGCATTCCCCACCGCCGTTTGACCTCCGGCGTCTGCAGCCGCGTGATGCGCGTCGACAAGCCGGCCGAGGCTTCGTTGAAGTACTTGTGGCCGTTGACGCTGCCCACGTCGAGCTGCAGCGGGACGCCTTCGTCGACCAGCGCGGCGACCGCCGCCGGATCGGAGGGGACGCCGAGCGTTCGCGCGAGCTCGTTGAACGTGCCGAGCGGCAGGATCGCCAGCGGCAGCTTCGTCTCGATCAAGCCGTCGATCGCGGTCACCAGCGTCCCGTCGCCGCCGCCGACGACCACCACGTCCACGTCGTCCTTGCGCGCGACGATCGTGTTGGACAGCTCGCCCGGCGGAATGTCCTTGGTGATCTCGATGACCTCGTGTCCGCGCGCGCGAAACACGGCCGCGGCCTGATCGCGCGCCGCGCGCCCGCGGCGAGCCCGTCCGTTGACCGCGAGCAGGACGCGTTTGGCCATCCGCCTCTCCCTACCCGGCCGAAGCGGCGGACGAACGTCGCGCCTGGCAGCGCGCCGGCGCCGTCAGGACGGCGGCGGGTTCGTTGCGGTCTCCTCCGGTACGACGACCGTCGCGGACCGCGCCCCCAAACCCTTGAACAGCGCGCCGATCGTTCCGAGCAGCCCCACGACCGCGGTTATCAGGCCGCCGAGCGCGGTCGTCGACTCCTGGAGCCCGGCCAGCGTGGTCGGCGGCGACACCTGCACGCGCACCAGCGGCACCGCGATGTCGTCGCCGACGAACGAGAGGTGCACGTCGATCGGCTGCTCGCCTTTGGGAAACGTGACGAACCAGCGCCACACGCGCTCGTTCACGTACACCGTTTTGGCGCGCTCGAACGACGTTATCGCGACCGGCGGTTTTGCGCCGTACGACGCCGTCGCGTTCGGCATCTGTCCCGGCTTGGCGAGCGGGCAGTAGACGCTCAGGTCGATCGGAACCTGCTCCTCGGTCGATGCGCTCGAAGGACTCCACACCGACGCGGTGCACGGCTCGATCGTTTCGAGGCACGGAGCGGCGCCGGTGCACGACGCCGGCTTTTGCTCGTTCGGCAAGCACTCGCGCTGCGTGCACCAGACGACGTTCTCTTTCTTGCGGAGCTCGAACTTGCTCTGCGAGCGCAGATGTCCCAGCTGTGCGGACGACAACAGCGCGAAGCTGAACGCAAGCACGGCCAGCCCCGCGAGCGCCGCTCCACGCCACGGCTGCGAGGCGACGACGCGCGGCACCGACATGTCGGTGCCCGCGGCGCTCGCACCGACGGCCGCGACGGCGACGGCGTGCCGCTTTTCGCTGCGGTCCGCGCTGACGGCGAACATAGCGGTGAGCAACGAAAGCGCGAGCCACCCGAGCGGTGCCTTGACGACGTGCACGATCTCCGGCCACTCGTTCGTCCCGCTCAACCGCCAGATCTCGTACGCGAAGAACGCCAGCAACAGCACCGCCGCGACGAGAATCGCGATCGCCGCCCAGCGCCGCCCGCGCGCGGACGTCATGGAACCGATCCCTTTGACGATGTCGGCGATCATCTGCACCTCGCTGTCCGGTTTACCATGACCGTGCGCCGCAAGCGCTTGGTCGCCCTCCGCCCGCATCTTTTCAGCACCGGCTACTGTTCGTAAGTACGACATGCCCGCTGAAACGACTAGCACCGCCGTGCGTTCCCTCGCCCGCGTGATTCCCGCGGTGGCGACCCTCGAAGGCGGCGGCTTTCTCGTCCACCGCCCGGTGCCGGCGCGCGGCCTGGAGCACGTCGATCCGTTTCTGCTCCTCGACGAGATGGGGCCGATGGATCACGGCCCCGGCGAGGCGCAAGGCGCGCCGGACCACCCGCACAAGGGCTTCGAGCTGATCACGTACCTCATCGCCGGCGAGATGGAGCACCTCGACTCGCACGGCAACCACGGAATCCTGCGCCCGGGCGACGCGCAGTACATGCTCGGCGGGACGGGACTCGTCCACTCCGAGATGCCGACCGAAGCGTTCCAGCGCACCGGCGGGTACCGTCACGGTTTCCAGATTTGGGTGAACTTGGCGAAGGCCGACAAAGCGCTCGCGCCGGCGTACAAGGACGTGACCGCGGCGCAGATTCCGGTCGTGCATCCGTCCGAGGGCGTGACGGCGCGGGTCGTCGCCGGCGAGGTCTTCGGCGTGAGCGGTCCGGTGCACACGGTGACGCCGTGGAACTACGTGCACGTCACGCTGCAGCCCGGCGCACGCGTCGTGGAGCCGGTTCCGCCGGACTGGACGGCAACGGCGTACGTCTTCGCCGGTATCGGCCACCTCGGCGCGCGCGAAGTGCGCCGCGGGGACTACGCCGTCTTTGCGAACGACGGCGAGACGATTGCGCTGGAGAACACCGGCACCGAACCGCTCGAAGCGCTGCTCCTCGCGGCCCGGCCGATCGGCGAGCCGATGGTCCGCTACGGCCCGTTCGTGATGAACACGATCGACGAGATCCGCGTCGCCTTCGAGGACTTCCGAGCGGGCCGCTTCGGCGAGATCAAACCTATCGTCGCGAAGTAGCCTGTCAGTTGGCGCTGATCGTGATGTTCGAGCGGGCGCCGCGCACCTTGACCGGAATCCCACCCTCAACCGGCGGCGGCGCCGCGACGCTGCATCCCGCGGCGCTGATGCGATAGTCGCCGCCGCGCGCTGCCGGGACGGTCAGCGCGAACCGGCATTTGGCGATCATGACGTCGACTGCGCGCGTCTCGCGCTCCCGCGAAAGCTCGACGTCGATCGCGTCCGACGCGCAGTGAAGCTGCACCCTGCCGGCAACGTCGCGCAGCACGGCGGTTCCTTTCGCGGAACGGACGACGACGTCGTCGAGTCCGGTGACCGCGATCCGGCTCTTCGCAAAGTCCAGCCGTACCGCCGTCCCGAGCGGCGCCTGCACGTGGACGCGCCGCCGAGGAACGAGGTCGACCACCGTCACCCGCGGTTCCGCAACCTCGGTTTTTCGCGTGAACGCCGCCGGCATGCCGTCGGCGAGATCGGGGGCCGCGACGACGATCCCTGGGCCCTCCCCGGCGACGACGGTCACCTCGTTGAACGCCCCGCGCAGCACCAACTGCGGCACCGCGTCGAGCTCGACCCGGCTCCCCTGATCGACCGTCGAGGTCGCGCCGAGAAGCGGCTCGCTGAACATCCGGTCGGGGATCAACGGCTCTTCGATGAGCGGCCCCGTGATGAGCGGCCCGCTGAAGGAATGCCGTCGGCGGGGACCCCGCCGCCCGGCCCCCGCGACGAACCCGATTCCGGCCGCGATCAAGCCAACCCCGACGAGCATCCGCTGCTTCATGCCGAAGCTACGCCGGTCGCCGAACCGAGTTTCAACGAGCGCGCCGATTCAATGCACGCTTCAGCTCGTTGAGGAAGTGGTCGCGGCGGCTGCGATCGTACACCGGCGCCTCGCGCAGTTCCCGTTCCGTCCATGCCTCGATGGCCGGCAGGTCAATCCTTGCGGATTGCGCAGCGGCGACGTCAAGCGCGACACGCAGCGTTCGTTGGTCGCCCCAGGCCCAGTAGTGCATGAAGCGGTCGCGAACCACGTCCGTCGGCGTGTACACGTGCAGGAGCAAGTCGCCTCGATGCTCCGTCGCGTAGGCGGTGACCGTCTCCGAGCCGATCGACGGTGGGCCGGTCGGAAACTCCACGGTGTAGAGCACGTCCGGATGGCGATAGAGACGTTCCGGCGCGCGAAGATAGCCGAGCGGCCGAAGCGCCTCGTCGACGGTCTTCGCACGCGCTCCGAAACGGAGGATGAAATCGAGGTCGCGCGACTCGTATGCTTCGGGCGCGTAGAACGTCGCAGCGCTTCCGCCGCACAGAACGGCGGGTTCGTCCGCGCGTTCCAGCGCCGTGCACACCGCGAACGCGACGTCGGTCAGCGTCGAGGTCGCATCGAGCGGCATCATAGTTCTTTTCCGGCCCGGCGCGGGCGCTGGCGCAATCGCTGGGCGGCTGCGACGATCTCCGGGTCGCTCTGTCCCATTCGGCTGAGAAGCTCGCGCAGCGGCGCGTAGTGCTGATAGGTGCGATTGAGCTCAAAGATACGCGTGCGTCCCATCAACCGCGAGGCAAGCACGCCGTCTCGCTCCAGATCGTTGGCCGTCCGCTGAACCACGCTAAGGTCCTCGCCGAGCACGACGGCGAGCTCGCGCGGATAGGACCGCTCGAGGAGGCCGAGCAGCTTGAGGACACGTTCCCGAGCGCGTGAGCCGAACAGGCCCTTTGACTGCACTGGCACGTTCACATGATAGCGATGTCGCCATCATATGACAAATAGCCGACGTCATACGACCGCGTCCTTTGCAGGTCGTGCGCGGGCGCCGCTTCTGCATGCTGGCGCAGATTGGCAATGTCGGCCGGAACGGATATCGAACACGCGTTCGAGTATGGTCATCGTCCCGATGCCCGATTCCGCCGGTTCCGCCGAGTACGCCGAGCTGCACTGCTGGTCGAACTTCAGCTTCCTCGAAGGGGCCTCGCACCCGGAGGACCTGGTGGCGGCCGGGCTGCAGCTCGGGCTGCGCGGGATCGCCCTGACCGACCGGGACGGGCTCTACGGGGCGGTCCGGTTCGCCAAGGCGGCGGTGCCCGCGCCGCACTTCGCCGCCCTGTGCGGGGCCGAGCTGACGCTGGAGTCCGCCGAGTCGCAGCCGCTCAAGCCCAGCCGGCCGGCCCGGCCGGCCAAGGAAGTCCCGACCGACACCCCGCGCCTGGTATTGATCGCCGCCGACAAAACCGGCTACGGCAACCTCGCCAACCTAATCTCGATCGCCCAGCTCCGCGGCCGCAAGCGCGACGCCCGGCTGCGCCTCGACGACCTCGACGGCCGCACCGACGGGCTGATCGCGCTCTCCGGCGGGCGCAACGGCTTGGTCGAGAAGGCGCTGCTGCGGCGCGACGGCGCCGTCGCGGTCGCGCTCGGCGCCCGGCTGCGCGACCTCTTCCCCGGGCGCTTTTATCTCGAGCTGCAGCATCATCTGCGGCCGGAGGACCCGGCGCTGATCCGCGCGCTGGTGCGGCTCGCGATGCAGCTCGACGTGCCGTACGTCGCGACCAACGGTGTCGCGTACGCCTCGCGCGACGACGGCAAGCTGTGCGACGTGCTGACCTGCGTGAAGTACGGCACGCCGCTGCAGAACGCGGGGACGCTGCTGCGCCCCAACCACGAGCACGACCTGAAATCGCCGGCGCGCATGGCGCGGCTGTTCGCCGAGTTTCCGCTCGCGCTGCGCAACACGCTCGCGATCGTCGAGCGCTGCCCGTTCCGGCTCGAGCGGCTGCACGGTGAGTTTCCGCTCTACCCGATCCCCGAGAACGAAGCCTCGCCGCAGTCGTATCTGCGCACGCTGGTCTACGAAGGCGCGCGCACGCGCTTCGCGCAGCCGCTCGAAGCGAAAGTCGAACGGCAGCTCGAGTACGAGCTCGGAATCATCGCGCGCATGGACCTCGCCGGCTACTTCCTGGTCGTGTGGGACATCGCGAACGCCGCCGCGCGGCTCGACGTGCTCGCGCAAGGCCGCGGCTCGGCGGCGAACTCGGCGGTCTGCTACGCGCTGGGGATCACCGCGGTCGACCCGATAAAAGCGGGGCTGCTGTTCGAGCGCTTCTTGAGCGAAGAGCGCGGCGAGGTTCCCGACATCGACATCGACTTCGCGCACCAAGACCGCGAAAAAGTCATCCAGTACGTGTACGAGCGCTACGGCCGCGAGCACGCGGCGATGGCCGCCGAAGTGATCACCTATCGCACGCGCTCGGCGATTCGCGACGTCGGCAAGGCGCTGGGGCTCACCCTCGGGCAAGTCGACCAGATCGTGCGCGAGTACGACGCGCGCGAGTCGCTCGCCGGCGCGGTCGGCGCGCCGCACGCCGAGGAGAAACCGCTCCCGCCCTCGATCGCGAAACGCCGCGACCTCGACGCGGGCTCGAACGTGCTGCACTCGCGCGCGGACGATCTTCCCGCCTCGGGCGGGATCCGCGCGCTCACGCCCGGCTTTCACGACGCCGACTTCGGCGCCGATCCCGACGCGCAGATTAGGGGTCCGGTCGGCGGCGCGCTCGGCGCGTTGCTGCTGAAGATCTGCCGGCGGATCGACGGCTTTCCGCGCCACATGGGGATTCACAGCGGCGGGATGGTCATCACCCGCTCGCCGCTGGTCGAGGTCGCGCCGGTCGAGTGGGCCTCGATGCGCGACCGCACGATCGTGCAGTGGGACAAGGACGACCTCGCCGACCTGGGCCTGATCAAGATCGACTTGCTCGGGCTCGGCATGCTCGCGCTGCTGCGCGACGCGTTCGCGCTGTACCGGCGGCGCTATCCGCAGCGCGTGCCGCTCTCGCTCAACGACATTCCGCCCGACGACCGCGAAACGTACGAGATGCTGCAGCGCGCCGACTCGATCGGCGTCTTCCAAGTCGAGTCGCGCGCGCAGATGTCGATGCTCCCGCGGCTCAAGCCGGCCTGCTTCTACGACATCGTCATGCAGGTCGCGATCATTCGCCCCGGCCCGATTCAAGGCGACATGATTCACCCGTTCTTGCGGCGCCGCAACGGACAAGAACCGATCACCTATCCGCATCCGAAGCTGAAGCCGATCTTGGAACGAACGCTCGGCGTCCCGCTCTTTCAGGAGCAGGGGATGCGGATGGCGATGGAAGCGGCCGGGTTTTCGGCCGGCGAGGCCGATCGCTTGAGGCGAGCGATGGGGCACAAGCGCTCGCGGGAGCGGATGGCCGAGCTTTATCCACGGCTTGTGGAAGGAATGGTGCATAACGGCATCCCGCGCGAGGCCGCCGACAAGCTCTACCACATGCTGGAAGGGTTCGCCGACTACGGCTTCCCGGAGTCGCACGCGGCCTCGTTCGCCCTGCTGGCCTACGCCTCGGCGTACGTGAAATGCCACGAGCCCGCGATCTTCTGCGCGGCGATCCTCAACGTGCAGCCGATGGGATTCTACTCGACGGAAGTGCTCGTCAACGACGCGCGCCGGCACGGCGTCGTCGTCAAGCCGATCGTCGTCAACGAGAGCGAGTGGTGGAGCTTCGTCGACCAGGACGGCGCGCTGCGGCTCGGCTTCCACCTGGTGCGCGGGATGGGCGAGGTGCAGCGCGACCGGCTCGAGCGTACGCTGGCGTACGGAGAAGACCGCAGCGCACCGCACGAGTTTTCGGACTTGGTCGACTTCGCGCGGCGCACCGGGCTGGAGCGCGACGCGCTGGAGAACCTTGCCGCGGCCGGCGCGTTCGCGCCCTGGCATCCGACCCGGCGCGAAGCGATGTGGGCGCTGCGCGGCCTGGACGAGCGCGAAGCGCGCGGCGAGCTCGGCCGCGCGATGGAGATCGAGAACGAGCCGCCGGCCGCGCTGCGCGCGCTCACGCCGGCCGAGCAGACGACGCTCGACATCGCCGCGACCGGCGTGAGCGACGTCCAGCCGATCGCGCACCTGCGCCCGCTGCTCGACGCGCAGAACGTCCTCGCCGCCGGCCGCCTGCCGTCGATGCCGAAGAACCTCGTCTGCAAGGTGGGCGGCCTGGTCATCACGCGCCAGCGCCCCGGCACCGCGAAAGGCTTCGTCTTCCTGACGCTCGAGGACGAGACGGGCTTGGTGAACGTGATCGTCCGCCCCGACGTCTACGAGCGCAACCGCCGCACGATCCGCGGCTCGCACTGCCTGATCGTCGAAGGCGTTTTGCAGAAAGAACAAGGCTGCATCGACCTGATCATGAAGCGCTGCTGGGAGCTCGACGAACAAGGCGCCGCCGCAAAAGTCCGCGCGCGGAACTTTCACTAAAAAAAAGCCGACGCCGAGGCTCTTGACAACAGCGCTTTTTCGTGCTTTAGTCAAACGACTAAACCGAGCGACTACTTCCCACCGCGACGCACCCGGGCCGGCTTTCTCGGCCTGGAGGAGGCATAGCCATGCACAGCACCATGGTTCCGGTCGATCGTGCCCGGTTCGAGCGCTGCATCGCTGCATCGAAACGGGTTCGCTGGGACATCGATGAAGACGTCATCCGCGGCCGGCGCTTCGACCGCGAGCACAAATACCTGCCCGACGGGCTCTCGCTCGTCGACCGGCTCACCTTTCTGTCTCCCGCGGAGCAGCGCTATCTGAGCCAGCTCCAAGGCCGCACCTATGCAAACGTGTTCGGATTGGTCGAGCGCTACATCAGCGACAAGGTGCTCGAGCTCAGCCGCGACCACTCCTTCTCCGACCAGACCGCGCTCGAAGCGATGGTGCGCTTCACCGACGAAGAGCTCAAGCACCAGGAACTGTTCCGCCGCATCGAGGCGATGGTCGCGGAGACGATGCCGGCCGGCTATCGGTTCGTGCCCGATCCGAACGACGTCGCGCGCGCCGTTCTCAGCAAGAGCACCTGGGCGGTGCTGCTCCTCACCCTGGACATCGAGCTCTTCTCGCTCGCGCATTACAAGGAAAGCATCGAGCCGGACGCCGCACTCTCGCCGCTCTTCAAAGACGTCTTCCTCTATCACTGGAAAGAAGAGAGCCAACACGCGATCATGGACGAGCTGGAGCTGCGGCGGGTCGATGCCGGCATCACGCCGGCGCAGCGCGACGCCGCGGTCGACGAGTTCATCGAGCTGGTCGCCGCGGTCGACGGCATCCTGCAGGCGCAGTCGGCCGCCGACGCAGGCTACTTTTCGCAGACGTGCGGCCGGGCGCTGACCGCCGCGGAAGACGAAGCCGTTCGGGCCGGCCTGCTCGACGCGTACCGCTGGCAGTACATCTTCTCCGGGGCGCAGCTGCCGCAGTTCGGAAAGGCCCTCTCGAGCTTGATCGACGGCGCCCAAGGCGCGCGCATCCAAGCCGCGCTCGCGTCGCTCGGAGGAAACGCGGCGTGACTGCGCCGAGTAACCGGCAGCTTTCAGGAGAGCTGCCGTAACGACTCCACCGAAGCGCGAACGGCTCGGAATTTCCGACGCGCGGCACGACACCGAACAGGCGTTCCTCGACGCGGCAGAACGCCTGCTGATTCAATGCGGCTACGCCGAGATCACGACGCGCAAGCTGGCCGCCGAGGCCGGGGCCAACCATGGTCTGGTGCACTATTATTTCGGCTCGATGGAGGAGTTGTTCGTGCAGGTCCTCGAGCGGTTCACCGAGCGCATTACCGCGCGGCAGCGCTCGATGTACGGCGTCGAGAAACCGTTCATCGAGAAGTGGCGCACCGCGATCCGCTACATCGACGAAGACCTTGCTTCCGGCTACCCGAAGGTGTGGTTCGAGCTTGAGGCGATGGCCTGGAACCGGCCCGAATTTCGCGAGCGCATCGCCCACATTCACGACACCTGGCACGTCGTGCTCGGGGAAGCAATCGATCGAGCGATGGCGGACTACGGCCTCGATCGCCGGCGCTTCCCCGCCGAAGCGCTCACTACGCTGGTGCGGACCTTCAACCTCGGCGTTCTGCTCGAACGGCTGATCGACGTCGACCGCGGACATGAGTCGATGTTCCGCATGATCGACCGCTGGCTGGCGTCGCTCGAGAAGAGGCGCGAATGAGAGCCCGCCTACCCGATCGGTCGGGATATGTGACGCGTGACGGCACGCGGCTGTACTACGAGCTCTTCGGCGCCGGCGAACGGACCGTCGTGTTTCTTCCGACTTGGTCGATCATCCACTCGCGGCACTGGAAAGCGCAAATCCCGTACTTCGCTCGGCACTTCCGGGTGCTGACCTTCGACGGCCGCGGAAACGGGCTCTCCGATCGGCCCGCCGAGCCGCGCGCCTACGACGACGAGGAATTCGCCCTCGACGCGCTCGCCGTCATGGACGCCAACGAGATCGAGCACGCCGCGATCGTGGCCCTCTCGGCCGGATCCCGCTGGGCTCTCATCCTCGCGGCGCGCTATCCCGAACGCATCGCAGCGGCCGCGTTCATCGGTCCGAACGCACCGCTCGGCGCTCCCATCGCCGAGCGCGCTGCGGCAATGCTCGACTTCGACGTTTTGCGCGAGCGGTACCAGGGCTGGCAGAAGTACAACCGCAACTACTGGCGGCTCGATCAGCGCGACTTCCTCGAGTTCTTCTTCTCGCAAGCCATTTCGGAACCTCACTCGACCAAGCAGATCGAAGACTGCGTCGGCTGGGGAATGGAGACGACGCCGGAAACGCTCATCGCGACGCAGGCGGAGCGCACGATGAGCGAAGACGAGGCGCTCGATCTGGCCGCCGCGGTTCGTTGTCCGGTGCTCGTCGTGAACGGCGACGACGACCGGATCGTCGGGTTCGCGCGCGCGCAGGGCCTTGCCCGCGCGACCGGTGGGAAGCTGCTGACGCTCGTGGGATCGGGACATTTGCCGCACGCCCGCGATCCGGTGGCCGTCAACCTGGCCTTGCGAGCGTTCATCGATCGACCGATCGGAGCACGTACGTGGCGACGCGGGCGCGACCGGCGGAAACGCGCGCTCTTCATCTCCTCGCCGATCGGGCTGGGGCACGCGCAACGCGACGTAGCGATCGCGCGGGAGCTTCGCAAGCTGCATCCCGATCTCGAGATCGACTGGCTGGCGCAGCATCCCGTTACCAGAGTGCTCGAAGCGAGCGGCGAGCGCATCCATCCGGCCAGTGCGCTCCTCGCCAACGAGTCGGCGCACATCGAGGACGAATCGGCCGAGCACGACCTGCACTGCTTTCAGGCGCTGCGCCGCATGGACGAGATCCTGATCGCGAACTTCATGCTTTTCCACGACGTGGTCTCGGAGGAGCACTACGACCTCTGGATCGGCGACGAAGCGTGGGAGCTCGATTACTATCTGCACGAGAACCCGGAGCTGAAGCGCACACCGTACGCCTGGCTTACCGACTTCGTCGGCTACCTGCCGATGCCGGAAGGCGGCCGACGTGAAGCCTTCCTGACAGCGGACTACAACGCCGAGATGATCGAGCACGTCGAGCGCTATCGCTACGTGCGTGACCGCGCGATCTTCGTGGGCAACCCGGAGGACGTCGTGCCGGAGACGTTCGGCGCAGGTCTACCGGCGATTCGCGACTGGACCGAGAGCCATTTCCAGTTCTCCGGATACGTCACCGGGTTCGAACCGGTCGAGGACGCCGACCGCGCCGCGCTCCGGGCGCGGTTCGGATATCGCGACGACGAGCAGGTCTGCATCGTCACCGTCGGCGGCTCGGGCGTCGGCGCGCCGCTGCTGCGCCGCATCATCGAGGCGTATCCGCACGCCAAAGCGCGTCTCCCGGCGCTGCGCATGATCGTCGTCGCGGGCCCGCGCATCGATCCCCGCACGCTGCTCAGCGCTGCAGCCGTCGAAATACATTCCTTCGTTCCGCACCTTTACCAACGGCTGGCAGCCTGCGACATCGCGATCGTCCAAGGCGGACTGACGACGACGATGGAGCTCACCGCACATCGTCGCCCGTTTCTTTACTTCCCGCTTCACAATCACTTCGAGCAGAATTTCCACGTGCGCTATCGCCTCGAGCGCTACGGCGCCGGCCGCTGCATGCGGTACGACGAATGCGGCCCCGAGCAGATCGCCGAGGCGCTCGTCGACGAGCTCGGCCGAACTCCCGCCTACCGGCCCGTCGAGTCCGACGGCGCGGCGAAGGCCGCGGCCCTCATCGCAGCGCTGGTGTAGCCGCGACTCGCGTCGACCGGTCGCACGCCATCATGTCAAGACGCTACGGCGTGACGGCGCGTTTCCAGAGGTCGTAGGCGCGGCCGATCAGACCGCTTTGGGTCTGCGTCGCGGCTCGCGCTTCGTCTGCGGTGAGATAGTTCGGGGTCCCACCGAGGCGCAGCGCCTCGGCCTCCAGCAGGGCGTTCTGCGCGGTGTAGTACGCGCGGAAGACCGCTTCGGGCAGCGTCGAGCCCACCGCCACCATCCCGTGCCCGCGCATCAGCGCGACGTTCGCGCTGCCCAGCGTGCGCGCCAGCGCATCGCCGAGCGCGAGCGTCTTCACCAGCAGGTCGGTCCCCGTTCCGCCCGTGTCGCGAATCTCGAACACCGGCGCGCCGGCGCCGAGAAACGCCGCCATGTGAAAGACCGGCTGCAGTTTGACCTGCGAGACGCCGAACGGGATCACCGCCGGCGTGTGCGCGTGCACGATCGCCATCACGTCGGGACGCGCCTTGTAGATCGCGCCGTGGATGAACCGCTCGGCGTACGGCGTCGCGTAGTTGCGGTTCAGCGCGTTGCTGTCGAGGTCGTAGGTGAAGATGTCGTTCTCGGTGACGAGCGCGGGCGCCATGCTGCGCGCCAGCCAGTAGTTCTGCGCCGAGTGCGGGCTGCGCACGCTGACGTGGCCGTAGCCGTCGACGACGTTCTCGTGCGCGAGGATATGGTTCGCGAGCGCCAGATCCCCGAACGTCGGGGCCGGCGCGTCGGCGGCGAGCGCGGGCGCCGCGGCCGCGCACGACGCGGCCAGGACGCCGAGAAGAAACTGCGGTCTGTCCATGACCTGCGCTTCCGCGGGGGAAACCCGCATCCTCGCGAAAAGCGCGTTTTAGGAGGCTCCATGAAGCGACACGTCGTCGCCGCGCTCGCCGCGGCGCTGCTCACCACCGCCGCGGCCTCGGCGCAGTCGTATCCCGGCGATCCCGGCACCGGCGTCGAGCGCGGGATCGAGCAGGTGAACAACTCGGGCCAAGTCGGGACCGCGACGCTGTTCCACGCCGGGCCGAGCGCGACGCGCGTGCTCGTCGTGCTGCACGGAGCGCCGCCCGGGCGCGCGCAGTCGGTGCGCATCTACCGCGGCCAGTCGTGCGAGGACTTCGCGCCGGGCGGGCCGACGCATTTCTTGAACGACCTGAAGAACGGCACCTCGAGCTCGACCGTCAAGCTGCCGGAAGAGAAGTTGCTGTCGGGGAACTACAACGTCGTCGTCTTCTCGACGAACCGCGCGGGCGCGGGCGCGACCGCGTGCGGGCATCTCTACCCGGGCGCCGGATGAGGCCACTCGAAGAAAGCTTCACCGACCCCGTCGACGCGACGAAGGCCGAGTTCTCGCGGCGCGGTTTCGTCTCGCTCGGCGCCGGCGCCGCGCTCGCGGCCGGTAATGCCGCTGCGGCGAGCGCGCAGACCGATGGGTTGGGCAAGCCGCATCCGCCGCTCGTCGCCGAAGACGATCCGGCGATCGTCGTCTCGCGGCCGCGGCTCACGCCCGCCGCGGGCGGCGCGATCGGCGCGTATGCCGCGACGCCGCGCACGGTGAAGAGCACGACGCCCGGCGTGGTGGTGATCATGCACGCCTGGGGCGTCGACGCGCAGATCCGCGACACGGTTCGGCGCTACGCGAAAGCCGGGTTCATCGCAATTGCGCCCAACCTCTTCGAGCGCCTCAACGCGCCGAGCGGCGACGGCGTCAACGACTTCGACGTCTTCCGCCCGTACCTCAGCAAGCTGTTCACGCAGGGCTTCGTGCCGACCGACGTGCTCGCGGCGCACGGTTGGATCCCGGCGCAGGCGCGGGATGCGGCGATCGGGATCACCGGATTCTGCATGGGCGGCGGCATCGTGCTGCAGTCGATCATCGATTCGAAGGGCTTCGCGGCCGCCTCCATGTTTTACGGAAACGTCTTGCCCGGGGCAGACCCGAACGCTGCGCGGACACCGGCGACGTTCGATTTCGCCAGCCGCATCACCACCCCACTGATGGGCAGTTTCGGCGCGCGCGACACCTCGATCAAGCCCGATGACGTGCGCGCGATGTTCGCGCGGCTCAGCGCGCCGCACGACGTGAAAATTTACGACGAAGCGGGACACGCGTTCTTCGACGACACGCGCCCCAGCTACGTCCCGAGCGCGGCGGCGGACGCATGGACGCGCACGCTAACCTGGTTCCACAAATACCTGGGGTAGCACGCGGTGAGTCAGCCGCCGTAGATCAAGTCGAATACGCTGGTAGCCGTCGCGAGCCAGCGCTCGCGATCTTCTCTCGTCCATGGTTGCCCTTCAATAGGGATTGTCTGGTACAGCGCCGCGATAAGCGGATGCTTGGACCCGCCTGGCTCGGGAGCTGGCGAGGCACTATGGACGGTTGGCGTCGAATCGGCCGTCGGGCGGTCTTCCGCCGTCGTGGAGATTGTAGAGGAGCCGGGGAACTGCGGCTCCAGCAGCCGATCCGGGGCAACATTGAAGAAGCCCGCTTGCTTTGCCGAGCGCTGCATTACTTGCCGGGCGCGAGCTTTTTGCTTTGGCGCTACCCCCAGCTGCTCAAGTGCTGCCTCAAGGCCCGCATCGGGAGGAAGCTTCACACCTTTAAATTTTTCGTACAGTCTCTCGTACAGCGGAACCTGCAAGAAAGACCGTACACGCGCTGCCTTCTCGTTACCAGAAACAGCCTCATGCCCCAGCGGCAAGAGCTCAATTTTGCCGTCTCGGGATACGCGAATAAAGCCGAAAATCCGGGCCGCGCTTACTTTTTGGCGAAACGCGCCAGACTCTGTCCCGCCATGGCCAAGGTAACCCGCAAGGCGCGCCATGTCAGTGTGGCCGCCTGCGCGCTCGTAAACTGTGCGAGCAACCTGTACCGCATCGTCCTGCGATAGATAGGGGAAGGCTATCTGCGATCTACCTCGCTCTTCCGCCTGCTCTTGGGCTATCTCGTCCGTCTCCACAACTATGCCTCCACGCCTAATATTCGCATAGTTTGGAGTCATTGTCAATGCGGACACCAGACTCCACCGGGCGCCGCCACCCTCAGTCGGCATCAAGTCCGAGGCACATTGTCGCCGACAGCCTTGTGCGACGCAATGCTTAGGCGTATACTGGCCCTGGACGACGAACCCCGTCGTCCAGGGCGGTGGCCGAGTAGGAGAGGCACCAGCTGTTCCCCGCGGCGGACGCGGACCCAGAGGCTGGATGGAGGCAGGTTCGACTCCTGCCCGCCTTCCCTATTGCCTCTTTATACTGTACCACGCCGCATGGAGCCCCAGCGAAGCGTGCGCCGTCAGGATGGCGCCCAAAATGCCGGCTACATCTACGCCGGTTTGAAATCTCGCCGCGGGACATGCCGTGCGCAGTCACGTGCACGAGATATTTCCTACTTCCTTTCGCGGCGCGGCCGCGCCGATTGTGGCTGTGACCGCGATGCCGCGCGCAAATGCCTTTTCAATAGTAACGCGCGTAATCGCCGCCGCATTGTACCACGCACACGCTTCACTTGGTTAATAAATTGGAGTAGCGGCTTCGGACGCGGCGAATGACGCACCGATGGTCCACTCGGTCCTCGACGCACTCGATGCCCACGCCGCTATGCAGCCGAACGCGCTTGCGTTCGACGATGTGCCGTACGGCGTAGTGTGCGACGCTTCGCTACGCGTCGCAGCGAAGTTGCACGACGCCGGGCTGAAGCCGAGGGACCGGCTGGCGATCTATTCGGAGAACCGGCCGGGATTCGTCTACGCGTACCTGGGCGGCCTGCGCGCGGGCGCGATCGTCGTGACGGTAAACGTTCTTTACCGCACGTCCGATCTTGAGCATGTTCTCACCGATGCGGATCCGTCGGTCGTGTGCGTCTCGGAGCAGAGCGCGCAGTACGTGAGGCCGCGCGCGGGCCGCGCGGTCGTTGACTTGGCCGACGTCGAGCGGTGGGCGCACGACGCGACGATCATGCCGCTCGCCGATCCGCCGGCGATCCACGCCGGCGATGGCGCGATTCTAATCTACACCAGCGGAACGACGGGTCGCAGCAAGGGCGCGATGCTGACCCACTGCAACCTGGCGGCGATCGCGAGCGCGCTCGTCGAAGCGTGGCACTGGACCGCGAACGACACGCTGCTGCTCACGCTCCCGCTCTTTCACGTTCACGGCCTGGGCGCCGGGTTGAACGGAACGCTCGTCGCCGGCGGGCGCGTGCTGGTGCGCGAGCGGTTCGACGCGCCCGCGGTCGTCGCAGCGCTGGCGAACGGCGAGGCGACGATGTTCTTCGGCGTGCCGACGATGTACGTGCGCATCCTGGAAAACGCCGGCGAGGGCGTGCGCTTCGACCGTGTGCGGCTGTTCGTCTCGGGCTCCGCGGCGCTGCCGGCGAGCGTGCACGAAGAGTTCGACCGACGGTTCGGCGTCTCGATCCTCGAACGCTACGGCTCCACCGAGTTCGGCTTCGCGCTGAGCAACCGCTACGACGCGGCACGCCACGCGGGAACGGTCGGGTTCCCGCTTCCGCGCGTCGAAGTGCGGCTCGCCGATCCCGTGAGCGGCGCCGACGTCGCCCCCAGCGCGGCCGGCGAAATTCTGGTGCATGGCCCGAACGTCTTCAAAGGCTACTGGCGCAACGAGGCCGCGACCGACCGCGCGTTCGTGCGCGACGCGCAGGGCCGCCGCTGGTACAAGAGCGGCGACCTCGCAACGTTCCACCCCGAGCGCGGCTACGTAATCAACGGCCGCTTGAAGGAACTCGTGATCAGCGGCGGTTTCAACGTGTACCCGATCGAGGTTGAAGACGAGCTGTTGCGCTTGCCGGGGATTCGCGCCGCGGCAGTCGTCGGCCAACCCGATCCCGCCCGCGGCGAAATTCCGGTGGCGTTCCTCGAAACGGACGCGAGCTTCGATGCGGAGCAAACGCTCGCGACCCTCCGCGAGCGCCTCGCCAGCTTCAAAGTCCCCAAGCATCTCTATCCGATCGACGCCCTTCCCCGCAACGCCATGGGCAAAGTCGAAAAACCCCGCCTCCGTGAACTGTTGGCAAAGCCAAGTCCTGACAGCGAGTAGGCCGATCCCCTTTTCCCCGGATCCCGAACGCGAACCCGTCGGCGTGACGAGCATCGCGGCGAACTGCTTTGGATGAACGAGTAGACCATCGCGCCGATCAGGGGCCGGATTACCGTGCCTCGCCTCCCGTCTGATGAAGGGGTGCAGAAAACGGATCGCCCGGATGTCGCGTCGAACAGACGTACGAATGGGCTGCGGAGTGAGCTACCGGCTTGGCGGACAAGGCCGAGCGCAAGTCTGCAAAATGCCATACAGGTGGCATAACCAGGTAGGACGATCGGAGACATGATCCTCGCGCACCGCATCCGTCTCGATCCGACGAGCGCGCAGGAGGCATATTTTGCGCGCGCCTGCGGTGTTGCGCGCTTCGCTTACAATTGGGGGTTGGCCGAATGGCGGCGACAGTATGACTCCGGCGGCAAGCCGTCCGAAATCGCTCTGCGAAGACTACTTAATGCGATTAAGAACGAACAGTTTCCCTGGATGCGTCAGGTCACCAAGAATGCACCGCAGCAGGCGATCAAGAATCTCGGTCGGGCATATATCAACTTCTTCCGTGAACTCACGAAGTGTCGTCGTGGTGAGATTCCGCGAAAGGTTCGCGCTCCACGGTTCAAGAAAAAGGGTCGTCACGAATCATTCCGCGCCGACAATGGCCCCGACAAGCGGCACCCACATAACGTCATCACGGCAGGGAAATGGGTAAAGCTGCCGCTGATAGGGTGGCTCGCGATGCGCGAGGAGGTGCGCTTCGCCGGACGCATTCTTTCAGTGACAATCTCACGGCGAGCGGATCGCTGGTATGCCAGTTTCTGCATCGAAGTCGAATACGTGCCGGATCTCCGGACCGATGATTCCGTCGTCGGCGTGGACCTCGGCATCACCGCTCTCGTAACCCTCAGTGACCAAACCCCCAAAGTGTCGGGAGTTAAGGCGCTCCGGCGCTATCTCGATAAAGTTAGACGCCTCTCGCGGATTATTTCCCGTATGCGGCGCGGATCACGCAATTGTGGCAAAGCGAAAACCAAGCTTGCACGACTGCACACCCGCATCGCAAACATCCGGTCCGATGCCTTACACAAGGTCACGACGTACCTAACACGCTATCGAACGATTGCCATCGAGGATCTCAACGTAGCCGGCATGCTCAAGAACCGGCAACTCTCCCGTGCCGTTGGCGATGTCGGTTTCTTCGAGTTTCGTCGACAATTGGAATATAAAGCGGTGATGGCGGGTTCCACGGTAATTGTCGCGAGCCGTTGGTTTGCTTCTTCGAAGCTCTGCTCCAGTTGCGGAACGAAGAACGAGACGCTTACGCTTTCGGAGCGCACTTGGACGTGCCTATCGTGCGGCACCTCGCATGACCGCGACCGTAACGCGGCCGTGAACCTTGCACGTTACGCGGAGAGTTCACCCGCGTCAGCCTGTGGAGCGGAAGGCTCTGGCGACGGTCACCAGACGGTCGCGAAACCAGCCGCGTAGAAGCAGGAAGATATGCCTGGAAGAAATATCCACGCAGATCAGAACGGTGATTCGATCACCATCGTCCACTGCGCGGACGTCCATCTGGAGACGGCGTTTACCGAGGTGCGCGGCGGGGCGCGGCGGCGGGCCGCGCTTGCCGACGCGTTCGAGCGCGTCGTCGACCTTGCACTCGAGCGGCGCGCCGCGGCGCTGACGATCGGCGGCGACCTCTACGAGGCCGAGCGCGCCGGACCGCAGACGGCGCGCTTCGTGTTCGCGCAGCTCGCGCGCTTCGGCCGCCCGGTGTTCGTCGCACCGGGCAACCACGACCCGTACTCCGCCCGCGCGCTCTACGCGCGCGATGACCTGCCTGCCAACGTGCGCGTCTTCGCCGAACCGGCCTGGGCGCCGTACCCGCTGACTGACGAGGTGACGATCTACGGCTTCGGCCACGCGCCGGCCGAGCCGGGTCGGCCGTTCGCCGGCGCGCGGTTCGAGCGGCCGGGGACGCGGCTCGCGCTCGTCCACGGCAGCGACGAAGACCGCTGTCCGCCCGGGAAGCGCCCGACCGCGCCGTTCACGCTCGCCGAGATCGTCGCGTCCGGCGCGACCTGCGCCCTGGCGGGACACTATCACGGCGGCGCGGTGGTGAGCGACGCCGCCGGACCGCGACTCGCCTATCCGGGTTCGCCCGAACCGATCAAGTTCGGCGAGCGCGGCTCGCACGGCGCGCTGGTCGTCACGGTCGCCGGCGGCCGCGTCGCGACCGAGCCGGTCGAGCTGGCGCGCACGCGGCTGGTCGACCTCGACGTCTCGCTCGACGACGCCGCCAGCGAGCACGCCGTCCTCGCCGCGCTCGAAACCGCGCTGACGCCGTACGACCGCGACGATTTCCTGCGCGTTCGCCTGCACGGCACGGTCGCGCCGGGAACGCGCATCGACCGCGACCTGATCGCCGACCGCTTCGGCGGGAGCCTCGGCGCGCTGGAGCTCACCGACGTGACGGTCTCCGCCGATTACGCCGCGATCGCACGGGAGCCGAACGTGCGCGGCCGCGCCGTCGCCGATCTGTTGCAGCAGGCGGAGGACGGCGACGAGGACGCGCGCGCCGCGCTGCGCTACGCCGTCGCGGCCTTCGCCGGCTCGGAGCTTCGCCCGTGAGCCGTCGCGCGGCGTGAGAGTTCGCTCGCTGCACGTCCACGGCTTCGGGCGCTTGACCGAGTGCGCGTTCGAGTTCGCTCCGGGGCTCAACGTCGTGGTCGGCCCGAACGAGGCCGGCAAGTCGACACTCGGCGCGGCGCTGGTCGCCTCGCTCTACGGTCTGCAGCGCGGCGAGAAAGACCGCTGGCGCCCGTGGGCGGCGAACGCGGCGTACGCTTCGGTGTTGAAGTACGAGACCTCGGACGGCGCGCGCTGGGAAGTCCACCGCGCGTTCGAGCACGACACCAAAGGCGTGCGCGTCTACGACGGTGAGGGACGTGACGCCGCCGCGCGCGTCGGCGAAGGCCGCTCGCTGAGCCCCGGTGCCGCGCACTTGCAGATTTCGCTCGATGTCTTTCTCCAAACAGCCTGCGTGCGCGAGAGCGAGGTCGCGCTCGCGCGCGGCAGCGCGAACGACGTTTCGACCGCGCTGGCGCGCGCGCTTGGCGGCGGCCCGAAGGAAGACGCCGCACTCGGCGCGCTCGCGCGGCTCGACGCGGCGCTCAAAGCGCACGTCGGGAGCGAGCGCGCGCACAAGAACGCGCCGCTGAAGAAGCTGCGCGAGCTCGAGCTGCAGCAAGCCCGCGCCGCCGAAGACGCCCGCGCCGCGCTCGACGTCCTCGGCTCGCTCCGCGAGAAGATCGCCGCCGAGCGCGCGCAGCGCGACCACGACGCCGCGGCACTGGTCGAGCTGGAGCGCCGCGTGCAGGCGCTGCGCGCGGCGCACGTTCGCGCGCGGCTCGACGCGCTCAAAGAGTACCGCCGCGAGCTCGCCGCGCTGCAGAGCGCGCGGGCCACGTTCGACGACGTGGCGCAGTTTGCCGCCGAACGCGTCTCCGCACTCGACGACGCTTACCATTCGTGGCGCTCGGCGGCAAGCGTCGCCGAGGCGGCGGCGCGCGACGCGGCCGAGGAAGCGCTCAGCGAGGACGAGCGGCGCGAGCTCGAAGCGCGCCGCGCCGACGCCGGCGCGCTCGGCGACGAAGCGTACGATGCACTGCGCGCCGCCGCCGCGCAGGCCGACGCGGCGCACGCGCGCGCCGCCGCGGCCGCGCACGATGCTGCGGCCGCACGCCGCGAAGGCGACGGCGGTCGCGCGCTGGCCGGCGGGTTGGTGGCAAGCGCGTTCGTTGCGGCTCTCGGCGACGCTGCGCTGGCGATCGCGCACCTCTGGTCGGGGACGGCCGTCGCGAGCGTCGTTGCGATCGTGCTGGGGAGCGCGGCGTTCGCGCGTGCCCGCGCGCGCGCCGAGCGGCTGCGCGAAGCAGAAACGAAGCAGCGCATCTCGGACGCCGCGCTCGCCGACGAGCGCACCGCCGCGAGCACCGTCGCCGGCGTGCTGGAGCCGCTCGGCGTCGTGAGCGTCGACGAGCTCGTGCGCCGTCGCGAGCGGTTCGGCGCGCTCTCGATCCGTGAAGCGGCGGCGCGCAAAAGCGAGGCGCGCGCGCGGACAACGCGCGAGCAGGCCGAGGCCGAAGCGGCGCGCTTCGACGAGCTCGCCGCGGCGCTCGTCCCGGACGTCCCCGGCCCGCGCGACGCGCTGCGCGCCGCCGCCCACCACCGCGCCGCGCGCCGGCGCGAGCGCGACGGACTCGACGCGCGCCTCGCGATGCTCGCCCTCCGCCGCGGCGACATCCTGCACGGCGAGGACGACTTCGCGCTGGAAGCCGAGTACGCCGCGCTGATCGCGAGCGGCGTCGAACCGGCCGCGAGCGACGACCCTCACAAGCTCCGCGCGCTCGAGCGGGCGCGCGCCGAACGCGATGCGCGCGCCCGCCAAGCAGACCGCGTCGTCGCCGACCTCGAGGGCGAGCTGCGCGCCGGCGAAGCGAAGGTTCCCGACGTCGCCGCGCTCGACGAAGCGCTCGCCGCGACGCGCGCCGAGATCGCGCGGCTCGAAGCGTTCGCGCGCGCCGTCAAGCTGGCGCGAAAGACGATCGACGAACGCAAGGACGAAGCGCACCGCGCCTTCGCGCGCCGGCTCGAAGAGTACAGCGCCGGCGTGCTCGGCTCGATCACCGGCGGCCGCTACGGCGAGATCAAGCTGAACCCGACGACGCTCGCGATCAACGTCCGCGTTCCGGAGACGAACGCGTTCGCGGAGCTCGAACAGCTTTCGTCCGGCACGCGCGATCAGATCGCGCTGGTCGTGCGCTTTGCCACCGCGCGCATGTTCACCGAAGGCCTCGAATCGCCGCCGCTGCTGCTCGACGACCCGTTCTCGTTCTGGGACGCCGACCGCATCGCGCGCTGCCTTCCCGTGCTGATGCACGGCACGCACGACGCACAATGCATCCTCTTCACCACGAGCCCCGAGCTTGCGGCGGCAGCAGCCTCCGCGGGCGCAAATCGCATCGATCTGGCAGCACCAGCGAGAGTGCCCGCTTGACCAGAACGACGAACTTACGCGCTGACCTCGCGCATCAGCGGCGGGATCTCGGGCAACAGCTCGCGCGCGAGGAAGCCGAAGCCGATCCGTTCCGCGAGCACGTCGCCCGCGCGCGCGTGCAGGTACACGCCCCATGCTGCGGCGTGCAGCGGCAGCGTTCCGCGCGCCAGCAGGCCGCCGATGATTCCGGCGAGGACGTCCCCCGAACCGGAGGTCGCGAGGCCGGCGTTGCCGTGCTCGTTGCGCACGAGCTCGCCGTGCGGATCGGCGACGTAGGTCATCTCGCCTTTGAGCGCGACGACGGCGTTGAAGCGCCGCGCCGCATCGACGGCAAAGCGCGCGGGATCGGCTTCGATCTCGTCGCGAGATCGCTGTAGCATCGAGGCCATCTCGCCGCAATGCGGCGTGAGGACTGCCCGGCCCGCGAGGTGCGCGACCGCGTCGGTGCGGTCGGCGAAACACGCCAGCGCGGCGGCGTCGATCACCGCCGGCACCTCGAGCGCGCTCGCGACCGCGGCGATCAGCGCCGCCGACGCCGCCTCGTCGACCAGCCCCGGTCCGATCACCAGCGCGTCGGCGCGGTTGGCGCGCTCGGCGAGCGGCTTCGCGTTGGACGTCGCGACCGCGCCGGACGGCGTCTCGTCGAGCCCGACGACGAGCGCTTCGAGGACCGCACTGCCGACGTGCGCTGCAACCGATGCACAGGTACCGATCTGCAGCTTTCCGGCGCCGGCGCGCAAGGCCGCCGTCCCGGCGAGCACGGCCGCGCCCGGCATCTGCGGCGCGCCGGCGACGACGAAGACGCTGCCGCGCGCGTTCTTGTCGCCGCCGCCCGGCGGCGGGAGCCGCCATCCGCGCAGCAGCGCGCGGTCGAGCGCCTTACCCGCGGGCAATGGGAACGTCGGGCGCGGCGGTGACCAGCTCGCCCGCCTCTTCCATCGGCGCGACGACGTTGTAGCCGCGCAGCACCAGCGCGTCCGCCGCGCGGTCGAACCGGTACGTCGTGACCGCGCAGTTCGCGACGTCGCCTTGCCGGTCGATCGCAAGCAGCTGCTCTTCGGTCTGCCTCTCGAGGACGTAGCGCAGGCACAGCACGCAGACTTGGTGCGTGAGGATCGCGACGCGCTCGCCGGGATGCTCGCGCAGCAGCGACTCGGCGAAGCTTCGCAGCCGCAAGATGACGTCGGTCCAGCTCTCGCCGCCGGGCGGGCGGTAGTAGAACTTGCCGAGCGCGCGCCGCAACTCGGCTTGCTCCGGAAACTTCGCCTCGATCCCGGCGTGCGTGAGCCGGTCGAGGATGCCGAACTCTTTCTCGCGCAGCCGCTCGTCGATCTCGACCGGAACGTTGCGCCAGCCCGCTTCGCGCAAGGCGATCGCCGCCGTCTCGCGCGCCCGAAAATACGGCGAGGAAACGACCGCGTCGATCGGCTCGATGTGCCGCGCGCACCACGCTCCGAGCGCTGCGGCTTGCCGCTCGCCGAGCTTCGAGAGCGGGACGTCGCAGTCGCGCGTCGCCGCGATCTCGATCACCGGGGCGCCGGCCGCGAGCGCCTGCGCGCGCGCAACGTTTCCCGCGCTCTCCGCGTGCCGGATCAGGTACAGCTCGCTCGGCCAGCCGATCTTCACGAAGGCTGTCGTACCCTTCGCCGAGCTCAAGGTGACCGGAAGCTCGGGGCGAGGGGAACTACAACCCGATCTGCCGGGCGATCACCAAGCGCTGGACCTCGTTCGTCCCCTCGCCGATCTCGTTGATCTTCTGGTCGCGGTACATCCGCGAGACCGGGTACTCGTCCATGAAGCCGTAGCCGCCGTGGATCTGGACGGCCTCGTTCACCACCCGGCGCGAGACCTCGCCGGAGAAGAGCTTCGCCAGCGAGGCGTTCAGCTCGAAGGGCCGGCCCTCGTCCTTCTCCCACGCCGCCTTGAGCACCATCAGCTTGGCGTGCTCGATCTCCATCAGCATGTCGGCCAGCTTGAACTGGATCGCCTGGAACTTCGAGATCGGCTTGCCGAACTGGTGCCGCTCCTGCGCGTACTTGTACGCCTCGTCGTAGGCGCCCATCGCCAGCCCGACCGAGAGCGCGGCGACCGAGATGCGGCCGCCGTCCAGGATCGTCAGAAAGTTCTTCAGCCCCTTGCCCCGCCCGCCGAGCAGGTTCTCTTCGGGGACTTCGGCGTCCGCGAAGGAAAGCTCGCGGGTGTCGGACGCCCGCCAGCCCATCTTCGCGTACTTCTTCGAGCGGGTGAAGCCCGGGGTGTCCTGCGGGACGATGATGGTCGATATCTCCGCCCGGCCGCGGCCGTCGCGCCCGGTGACGGCGGTGATCGTCGTGCCGCCGGTGATCTCGGTCCCGCTGTTGGTGATGAAGGCCTTGGTTCCGTTGATCACCCACTTGCCGTCCCGCAGCTCGGCCCGCGTCTGGGTGCCGCCGGCGTCGCTCCCGGCACCCGGCTCGGTGAGGCCGAATCCCCACAGCCGCTCGCCCCTTGCCAGGGGGACGAGGAACTCTTCCTTTTGTTTTTCGGTGCCGAACAGTAGGAACGGCGACGCGCCGAGCGAGACGTGGGCGGCCAGGGTGATCGCGGTCGACGCGTCGGCGCGCGCGATCTCCATGACGGCCAGCGCGTAGCTCACGGTATCGGCGCCGGCACCGCCGTACTTCTCAGGGAAAGGCAAGCCCATCAAACCGAGCTCGGCCATCTTCCGCACCAGCTCGTACGGAAAGCGCTCCTCGCGGTCGTTGCGCTCGGCCTGCGGCGCGACCTCCTCGCGCGCGAACTCGCGGCACAGGTCCCGGATCGCTTTCTGCTCGTCGGACAGATCAAAGTTCATAGAATACCGCAGGTATGGGCTGCACGAACCGGAAACCCTTGTCTCCAACGATGGCACCACGCCACAGGCGCGCACGTCGTTGAGCGCCGGATTCCGCCACCGGCACACACGTCGTTACGCGCGCCCTCGGGGAATCTCGACATGAGCAGCATCGTGAGCGCGCGCGCGTCGGGGGGCCCCATGCGCCGCGCGCATGGGGGGCGCGCAGCCCGGGGCGGAGCGCCTTCAGAATGATCAGTCTCCGCGGCGTTTCGCTCGTGTATCCCAACGGAACGCGAGCGCTCGACGACGTCGATCTCGAGATCGAGAAGGGCAGTTTCGTTTTCCTGGTCGGCCATTCAGGAACCGGGAAGTCGTCGCTGCTCAAACTCATCTACCGTGAAGAGCTGCCGAGCGGCGGCGAGGTCTACGTGGACGACCACCGCGTCGACACGCTGCGCCGCGGCCGCGTCCCGAAGCTGCGCCGCAACATCGGCGTGGTCTTCCAAGACTTCAAGCTGCTCCAGCACAAGACCGTGTGGGAGAACGTCGCCTTCGCGCTGCAGGTCACCGGGACGCGCACGCGCGACGTGATGCGGATGGTGCCGCGCGCGCTCGACCTGGTCGGGCTCTCGCACAAGTCGCGCATGTTCCCGAGCGAGCTGTCGGGCGGCGAGCAGCAGCGCGCCGCGATCGCGCGCGCGCTGGTCGGCAACCCGAAGATCCTCCTCTGCGACGAGCCGACCGGGAATCTCGATCCGTCCAACACGACCGAGATCATGGAGCTGCTGCAGCGGATCAACCTCAAGGGCACGACCGTGGTGGTCGCGACCCACAACCAGGCCGTCGTCGACCGGATGCGCCGGCGCGTCGTTCGCCTGGAGCACGGACGCATTCTGCACGACGACGAGCGAGGCTATTATTTCCGTGGACTGGGGCAGACTGCGGTTCTTCCTGGGTGAGGTTCTGACGAACTTCACCCGCAACGCCGGGATGCAGTTCACCGCGATCGGAACGGTCGCGGTCACCATCATCCTGCTCGGCTCGTTCTTGTACGTCCAAGAGACGCTCAAGACGTTCGGAACCGGCGTCCTCTCGCAGATCGAGATCGCCGTCTACTTGAAGGACGACGTCGATGACGCGAAGGCCAAGGACCTCGCCGCGAAGCTCGCGAGCGACCCGCGCATCGCCTCGGCCGCGTACGTTCCGAAGCGCGACGGGCTCAAGCGGATGCAGGCCGTGCTCGGCAAGGACTTCGACACCTCGCTGCTGACCACGAACCCGCTCCCGAACACCTATCACCTGCGCGTCAAAGATCCCGACCAGGTTCCGGCGGTCGCGCGCTGGATCGCCAAGGACCCGCGCGTCGCGAAGACCGACTACGCCGCCGACACGGTGCAGAAGCTGCTCAAGACCGCCGCCGTCCTCGGCCGCGCCGGGCTCGCGCTCATCGCGCTGCTCTCGATCTCCGCCGCGATCGTGATCGCCAATACGATTCGGCTGACGGTGTTCGCGCGGCGGCGCGAGATCGCGATCATGCAGCTCGTCGGCGCGACGAACATGTACATCCGGATGCCGTTCATCGCCGAAGGGATGCTCGCGGGCGTGCTGGGCGCGGGCGTCGCAATCGGCGTCCTCGCGCTCGCCGAGCACCAGGTCGTGCCGAAGCTCGCCGCGACGCTCGCGTTCGTGACGTTCCGCGTGAACGAGCTGACGCTGAGCGTGGAGCTGCTCGCGGTCGGCGCGGCGGTCGGATTGATCGCCTCGTGGTACAGCGTCGGACGGCACCTGCGCGCGTGACGGGACCTCTGGGCGGTCCTCGCTTCGCTGCGGCCCGGACCGCGCTCGCTGCGCTCGCGATAGCGGTCGCGCTCGTTCCGAGCGCGGGTTATGCGAAGAGCCACGTCGATCAGAAGATCCAAGCCCAGCAGGCGCACATCCACGACGTGCGCGCGAAGCTGCACGAGAAGCGCGGCAAGCTCGACGAGGCGAAGGCGCGCGTCGGGACGATTCAAGCCGAGCTGGACGACACGAACCGCAACATCGCCGCCGCCAACGGCCGGCTCGGCGGGATCCAAGCGGCGATCAGGTCGACGCAGCGCAAGCTGGCGTGGAACCAGGTCCAGCTCGACGCGGCGAAGGCGACGCTGAAGCGGCACGAGGACGTGCTCAGCCGCCGGCTGGTCGACGCGTACGAGCACGGCGACCTCGGCTACGTCGACGTGCTGCTGCGCGCGCGCTCGTTCGCCGACTTCGTCGAGCGCTGGAACGACGTGCGCTTCTTGATCAAGGCGAACGAAGCGACGATCCGCGCGCGCAAGGCCGACGAGGCGAAGGTGGTCGGAATCGAGCGCGGGCTGCTCGGCACGCAGGCGGAGCTGCGCGGGGAGGAGGCGCAGGCCCAGCAGCAGCGCCAGGCCCTCGACGGGCTGGCGGCGCAGCGCACGCAGCTGCTGCTCGCCGCCGACGAGGCGCGCAAGGTCGCTCAAACCGAGGTCAACGAGCTCGAGGAAGAGTCGGCGGCCGGCGAGGCCGCGCTCGAGGCGCTGATCGTCGAGAAGCAGAAAGAGGAGGAGGCGCGCCGGCTCGCCGAGCGCCGCGCTCGCCAGCTCGCCGGCGAGGAGCTGCCGCCCGAGACCGCGCCCGGGCAGCTGATGTGGCCGGCCTCCGGGCCGATCACCTCGCCGTTCGGGATGCGGGTCAACCCGGTCACGCACGTCTTCCGGCTGCACGCCGGGATCGACATCGCCGTGCCGACCGGCACCACCGTGGCAGCGGCGGCCGACGGCCGGGTGATCGTCGCCGGCTGGGACGACGGCGGCTGCGGCAACATGGTCGTCATCGACCACGGCGGCCGGCTGGCGACCCAGTACTGCCACCTCTCGCAGATCTTCGTGGGCGTCGGCCAAGACGTCCAGCGCGGCCAGGCGATCGCGGCCTCCGGCTCGACCGGCAACTCGACCGGCCCCCACCTCCACTTCGGCGTCCGGGTGAACGGGCGGGCCGTCGACCCGATGGGGTATCTGCGCTAATTCCAAGCCCGCTGCGGGATGATGGACCGCACATGTTGCCGACCCGTCCGGGTGGGAATGCTTATCGAACCCCAATCGTGCCGCCGGAACAAAGCCGCCGCGGCCGGGGTTCAAGGGAGTACGACCCGTTGCCCGCGCCGCTAAGGACCGCCGTTTGACCGCCCGCACCCGTTTCTTGTCCGCCGCCCTCGTGGTCGCGCTCGCCGCCTTCGGCGGCGCCGCATATGCCGACCGGGCCGAAGCCACCGACGCCGGCACGCCTGCGTTCGTCGTCGGGTCCGGCCGGATCGTGGGGCTCGACCTCGCCACGCTGCTCGGCGGCGGCGACCGCCAGCGGCAGCTGCTCGCGCTCGCCTACGAACGCGTCCAGCACGCCTACTACAAGCCCGTCGCGGACGAACAGCTCGTCGGCGGCGAGCAGAAGGCGCTGACCGCGTTCCTGCGGGCGAAGCGGGTCGGCAACCCGCAGGTTCCGCACAACGCCGCGACCGGCGAGCGGGGCCGCGATCTGGCGATCCTCGAGAGCACGCTCACCAGCGTGCAGAAACGCTACGCGACGCTGGCGCCGAAAGACGTCTACACGCAGGTCGCGCTCATCGGGATGCTCGGCGGCCTCGGCGATCCGTACACGACCTACCTTTCGCCGCAAGAGATCAACGGGCTCGACGAGCAATTGCGCGGCGGCAACTTCGGCGGGATCGGCGTCTACATCGTTCAGGACCCGAAGACCGGCTCGATCCTGGTCGACCCGATCGAAGGAAACCCGGCGATCAAGGCCGGCGTCCGGCCCGGCGACGTCATCGTCGCGGTCGACGGCCGCTCGACGGCGGGCCAGAAGATCGATGCCGTCGAGCGCGAGATTCGCGGTCCGAACGGAACGATCGTCTCGCTGACGCTCAAGCGCCACGGGACCGAGGCGACGAGCACCGTGCACGTCACCCGCGCGGAGATCCACGTTCCGTCGGTGCGCGCGAAGGTCGAGAACGGCATCGAGTACATGCGCCTTTCCGACTTCGGCTCGACGTCGGCCGACGAAGTCCGCCAAGCGATCGAGGACGGCAAGAAGCACAACGTGCGCGGCTACATCCTCGACCTGCGCAACAACGGCGGCGGCTTGCTCGACGCGGCGGTCGACATCTCGAGCCTGTTCATCCCGCAAGGGACGATCGTCTCGACGATCGACCGCGCGGGCAACCGCGACGTGCGCACCGCGAGCGGCCACGCGCTGGATGCCAAGCCGCTCGTCGTGCTGGTGAACCGGTTCACCGCCAGCGCGTCCGAGATCACCGCCGGCGCGGTGCAGGACTACGGCGCCGGAACCCTCGTCGGTGAGAAAACGTTCGGAAAAGGCGTCGTGCAGAGCCTGTACACGCTGCCCGACAAGGGCGCGCTGAAGATCACGACCGCGCGCTACGTCACCCCCAAAGGCCGCGACATCCAGCACAAGGGGATCGTCCCCGACGTCGTCGTGACCCAGCGCACCGACCTGCCCCTGATCGACACGCCCGGCGACAAGCAGCTCGGCGCCGCCAAGAAGATCATCGAAAGCAAGAGTACCGTCTGATGCAACGCACCCTCCCCGCCGTCGTCGCCGCCCTGCTCGTCCTCGCGACCGTGCACCCGGCCGCGACCGCCGCCTCGTCTTCGCTCAGCACGCTGCAGAGCCAAGAGCTCGCCGCGAGCTACCGCCATCTGACGGCCGACTTCTACAAGAAGGTCGATCGCCAGGCCGCGCTCGACGGCGCGCGCACGTCGGTCGTCGAATACCTCAAGAAGCGCAAGGTCGCGAACCCCGTGCTCCCCGCGCTGCGCGCGAGCGACGACGACGTGACGAACGCCGAAGCGCTGAACCGCGAAGTCGCGACCGCCGTGGGCGAGTACTCCTCGAAGCTCGAGCCGCTCGACTCGATCTCGCCGTCCTCGCAGATCACCTACGCGGCGATCGCCGGCGTGCTCAACTCGGTGAAGGACAAATACACGACGTTCCTCACGCCGAAGGAGTACGCCGCGCTCAACGAAGGGCTCGACGGCACCTCGTTCGGCGGCGTCGGCATCTCGTACAACATCGACGACAAAACGCACTACCTGCACGTCGAGAGCGTGATCCTGGACGGGCCCTCCGACAAGGCCGGCATCCAGTCCGACGACCTGATCACCGCAATCGACGGCAAGCCCGTTCCGCAGATGCTCGACGGCGCGGCGACGACCGAGCTGCAGCAGAAACGCGTCACGCAGGCGCTGCGCGGCGACCCGGGAACGCGCGTGCGGCTCACGATCCAGCGCGCCGGCGCGACGTTGGCACCGCTGACGATTACCCGCGAGACGATCCATCAGCCGAGCGTCACCTCGAAGATGCTTCCGGGCAGCATCGGCTACGTCGACCTCGCCGTGTTCGGTTCGACGACGGCGCAGGAGCTGAACACCGCGCTGCACCGGCTCGACTCGGAAGGCGCGAAGGCGTACGTGCTCGACCTGCGCTTCAACGGCGGCGGTTACCTCAACGCCGCGGTCGACGTCTCCTCGAAGTTCATCTCGACGGGTCCGATCGTCAGCGTGCAGTCGCGCGCCGGCACCGACACCGAGTACGACGCGGAGAACACCGCGATCGCGCCGCGCCCGCTGGCGGTGCTGGTGAACCAGTACACCGCCTCGGCCTCGGAGATCACCGCCGGCGCGATCCAGGACAGCGGCGTCGGCACGCTGGTCGGGACGAAGACGTTCGGCAAGGGCGTCGTGCAGACGATCTTCCCGATGCCCGACGGCTCGGCGGTGAAGATCACGACCGCGCGCTACTTCACGCCGAAGGGCCGCGACATCAACTCGGTCGGGATCGAGCCCGAGATCAAGAGCGATCTCGCGAAGGGCGTGAAGATCCGGCCCGGCGATCTGTCGCAGGACCCGCAGCTCGTCGCGGCGGTGAACTTCATCAACACGCGGATCGCGCAGAACGCCGTTCCCGCGCCGCAGCGCTGACGCACCGCGGGTAGCGTAACGAAAAGACCGCGCTCGTTCGGGCGCGGTCTTTTTTTGCTGCGCGCGCGGCGTTCGCTCAGCGCTTCTTGCGCGTGCTCGCAGCCTTCTTCGCGGCCGGCGCTTTGCGCGTCGAGGACGCTTTCTTCTTCGCGCCCGCGGCCGGCTTCGCGGCACCGGTCTTCTTCGCGGCCGGCACGCGCGCCGGAGCCTTCTTGGCGGCGGTCGCGGCCGTCGCGGTCGAGGACTTCTTGCGCGCGCGCGGCGCCGGCTTGGCGGCAGCTTCAGCAGCGGCGGCCGGGGCGGCCGCTGCCGGCGCAGCGGCGGCGTTGCGGGTCCGGCGGCGCGGCGTCGCGGCTGCGTCTCCCGGCGTGGTGGCCGCAGGGGCGGCGGGCGCCGGCGCCGGCAGCGCCGGGACCGGCGCAGCGGCCTCGAGACGTCCGCCGCGGCCCGGCGCCGGCGCCGTCTCGGTGCGGCGGCGCCGCGAGGGGCGAGCGGCCTTGACCGGCTCCTTCGGCTCCGGCGGCGGGACGATCACCGGCGGCGGCGGCTCGATCGCGACGTCGCCGCGCTTGCGGTTCCACGGCGCGATCGCGCGCGAGGGCGCCGGCGGGGCGGTCTCGCCGGTCGCCTGCGCGCCGGCCGGGCCGACCCGGAAGATGTGGCGGTCGGGAACCGGCTCGCGGCCCGGCTCGGCGGCACCCGCGGCGACGCCCTGTCCCGGTCCCTGACCCTCCGCCCCACCGCGTCCGCGGCGGCGGCGGCGCCGGCGGCGGCGCTTGCGCTCGCCCTCGGCGTGCTCGGTGCCGGTTCCCGGGTGGGCGACGGCGCCCAGCTCCTCTTCGTCCTCGTCGCCCTCAGCGACAACCGCGGCGACTCGGCCGCCGACACTCGGCGCCGGGGCGGCGCCCGCGGCGACCTCGGACCCGCGCCCGCCGCGACGCCGGCGACGCCGGCGGCGTCGGCCGGCCTCTTCACCCTCACCGGCCTCGCCGTTGGCGGCCGGCGTGGCCGGAGCCGCCCCGCCGGCAACCACGGGCCGGCCGGCCGGCGGCCGCACGGCGAGCGACGGCGGGGTCAGCACGACGCCGCCCGCGCTCACGCGGTCGCCGGAAAGCTTCTCGCCGGGCAGGACGCCGGCGACCCGGCCGCCGCTGAGCGACTCGCCCGGCAGCAGCGCGACGGCGCCGTCGGCCGCCTTCTGGGCGGTCGTCTTGGGCCCGGCCTTCTTCGCGACGACCTCTTCGGTCGTCGAGATCCCGATCGAGGTGCGGCCGCCGAGCCCCTTTTCAGCCTCCTCGGCGAGCGCGCGCAGCTCTTCGGCCTGCTCGGCCGCGGTGAGCTCGCGCTTGCGACCGCGGCCGCCGCGGCGGCGTTTCTTCCCGCGGCCCTCGCCGATCGGCGTCGCCGCCTCGACGGGCGTGCGCGGCTCGGCCAGGATGTCGCTGCCGTCGACGTCCAGGATGCGGATCTTGATCGTCTTGCCGGCCGCGTTGGCGGCGTTCTCCACCTCGATGAGCCGGCCGGCGACGACTGCCGCGGCGGAGGTCGCGTTGGGCAGCCGGACGTTGAGCAGCTCGACCTCGAACTCGTCGCCGACGCGGATCGGCCCGAGCGCCGGGAGCTTGTCGTCGCCCCACACGATCCTCGGCCGCTCGGGGTGAACGGCCGGATCGACGAAGACGTCGATCTGCTTGCCGAGCCGCTCGGCGAGTTGAACGCGCTCGTCCTCGTACCAGTACTCCGCCTGCGCCGCGACCGAGGGCGAGGCCGCGATGTGCACGTGCTGCGCAGCCGGTGCTGCGCCGCTCGGCGAGCCGTTGCGGTGGCCGAGAATCTCGCGGAAGGTTCCGATCGCGACCGACTCCGGCGACATCACGCTGCCCAGCCCTTCGCAGGTCGGGCACTTGCCGCGCAGCTGCTGGCCCAAGTCCTTGCCGACGCGCTTGCGGGTGAACTCCAGCAGGCCGAGCGGCGAGAACGACTGGATCGTCGAGCGCGTGCGGTCCTTGCGCAAGCCGTCCTGCAGCGCGGAGATGACGCGGTTGCGATCGCCTTCCGACGACATGTCGATGAAGTCGCAGACGATGATCCCGCCGATGTCGCGCAGCCGCACTTGGCGCGCGATCTCGGTCGCCGCCTCGACGTTCGTGCGCACGATCGTGTCGTCGAGGTTCTTGCCGCCGGTGAACTTGCCGGAGTTCACGTCGACGACGGTGAGCGCTTCGGTCGACTCGATCACGATCGAGCCGCCCGAGGGCAGCTTCACCGTCGGCTTCATCAGGCGCGCGATCTCGTCGTCGATCTTGAAGTCCGCGAAGAGGCGCTTTCCGCCCTCGTAGTACTTGATGCGGTCGACGTACTGCGGGCCCAATAGCCGCATGAAGTCTTTGACGTTTTCCGCTTCGGTCTCGTCGTCGATCCAGACGCTGCCGACTTCGGGGGTGATGAAGTCGCGGGCCGTCTTGTAGACGAGGTTCATGTCCTTGTGCAAGAGCGCCGGCGCTTCGATGCGCTTGTACTGTTCGAGGATCCCGTGCCACATGCGGATCAGCACGCCGAGATCGGCGATCAGCTCGGCGCTCGAGACGCCGTCGGCGGCGGTGCGCACGACGGTCGCCATCCCGTCGGGGCGGATCGCCTTCATGATGGTCTTCAGCCGGTTGCGCTCGTCGGCCGACTCGATCTTGCGCGAGACGCCGCTGAACTTTCCGGTCGGCATCAAGATGAGATAGCGGCCCGGGAGCGAGATGTTGGTCGAGACGCGCGCGCCTTTGAGCCCGCGCGGCTCCTTCACGATCTGCACCAGGACGTCGTCACCGCGGCTGACCTTCTCGGTGATCGTGTAGCCGCTGCGGCCCGCGGTGACTTCGACGTCGCCGATGTTCAGCGGCGTCTTGTTGATGTCGTCGACGTACAGAAACGCGTTGCGCCCGAGCCCGATGTCGACGAAACTGGCGCCCATCCCGGGCAGGACGTTGACGACCTTGCCCTTGTAGATGGAGCCGATGACGCGCTCCTCACGCTCGACGTAGATTTCCGCGAGACGACCGTCCTCGAGGATCGCGACGCGGTTCTCCCACGGATCGCTCGAGATCAGGATATCGGTCGGCAAAGTAAGTGGCTGGCCTCTCTATGGTCGAGCGCGGCCGTCGTCCGCGCGCACATCGCGATGACTTCTCGCCTGGTCAGGCGGTCATCGAGCGGGCGCAGCGGGCGGACGTTCTCGGCCTCGGAAAAAATCGTGAAAATTCTTGCTGAAACGCATCCGGACGATCCAACGCCGGGCCACGGGCCCCGCGCAATCGCCCCTCGAATGCTCTCGCGCTGAAGGTTCCGGTTGTTCCTGGGATGGTCCTTTTGCGGCCAAAGAGGTCGGCCGTTGACGGAGGGTAGGGCAGCCTTCCGCTGCGCTACTCGTCGGTGATGTCGTCGGCGGAGTCGGGATAGCCGGCCAGCTCGTCGAGCGCGACCTTCAAACGCTGCTTCACCAGCTCGATCCGCGAGCGCGCGCCGGCGTCGCCGCCGAACGCTTTGGCGCGCACCGCCACCTCGGTCGCGAGCGCTTCGACCTGGGCGCTGGACGCTTCGAGCCGCTCGAGCGGCGTGCCGGTCTCGTCCGTCATGCGCGGCGCACCGCCGCGTCGCCGAAGACGAGCTTGTCTTTCTGTAGGATGATGTTGAGCAGAATCCCCACCGCGACGTAGTCGGTCATCAGCGCGCTCCCGCCGTACGACATGAACGGGAGCGGGATCCCGGTGATCGGCATGATCCCGATCGTCATCCCGACGTTGACGATGATGTGAAAGGCGAGCATCGTGACGAGCCCGACCGCGAGCAGGACGCCGAAGCGGTCCTTCGCCGCGAACACCGCGCGCAGCGCGAACCCGATCGTGACCGCGTACAGCGCGAGCAGCAGCGTCGCGCCGATGAACCCCGCCTCTTCGCCGACGGCGGTGAAGATGAAGTCGCGCGAGTTCTCCGGGACGAAATTGAGCTGCGTCTGCGTCCCCTTGAAGAGCCCTTTGCCGAACCACTCTCCGCTGCCGACCGCGATCTTCGACTGGTTCAAGTTGTAGCCGACCCCTTGCGGGTCCAGCTTCGGATCGAGAAAGACGAGCAGCCGCGCGCGCTGGAACGGCTTGAGCAGGTGCTCGCTGGTCAAGACGTACGCCGCCGCGCAGCCGACCGCGCCGGCGTACACCCCGAAGTCGATCAGGTTCGGCAGTCCGAAGTACAGCTCGGCCGTCAAGATCGCGCCGATTACCAGCGTCGTCCCGAGATCGGGCTGCTTGATGATCAACACTGCCGGCAGCGCGACGGCGAGCAGCGGCAGCCAGAGCTCTTGGATCTTGCGGAACGAGCCGCGCGAAAGGAGCGCCGCGACGGCGATCGCGATGACGACCTTGGCCGGCTCCGAAGGCTGAAACTGGAACGGGCCGATCGCGATCCAGCGCGCCGCACCGAGCGCCGAGTGGCCCTTGAACGTGATGAACACGAGCAGCCCGAGCGTGACCGCGTACAGCGGCAGCGCCCAGCGCCGCCAGGCGCGGTAGTCGACGAACGCCGTCCCGAGCATCATCCCGATCCCGACCGCGCCGTAGACGAGCTGCTTGCGCCACTCGTCCGCCGCGTACGGCTCGTGCAGCGTCGCAGACCGAATGAACACGATCCCGAGCATCGTCACCAAGACCGGCGCGATCGCCAGCGGCCAAGAAAACCGCGTGTACCAGGGTCGTTCCATACCTTACCGAGACCAGACAGACCAAGAGAACTTTAGGTTCTGGCGCGGTTCCCGAAGCTTATCGTATCCTCCGCCCGGCCGCGCCGTCGCACCGTAAAAATTGTAAAATGTCCGCCCGGGCGGGTAGCCGAATGGAGTCCTCTCCTCGTGTTGGGCATCAAATACCGCGAGGGGGCGGAATCCGTTTTCCCGCAACCATCTTTCGAGTCGCGGGATGCTTTGTAGCGCGTTCGAATAGTTGTTGAAGTCGACAAGCACGACCGCGCCGTGCGGGGCGACCGATCTGAGAAACGCCAGTGTCGCCGCAGTCGGCTTGCCGTCATGGCAAATCTCGTTCGCGCAGTTCTGGAACGTGAGCACATCCGCGGCAGGCAAAGTTGCGGGCGGGGGTTCACGTACGTCGATCCGACGCAGCCGGAGATCGACCGTGATTCCCGGCACCAGATCTGCCGCGATTTCCACCGATGCACGCGCCGCGTCCATCCAAACGTCGGCGTTGATATCGTAGACGGTCGCGTCGATGCGACCACGCTCGACGCCCCGTGTCACAGCCGCCTCGACGAGACCGATGATCTCAGGAAACGGCCCCGCCGCGACCGAGGTGAGACGCAGGTGTGATTGTGCAATTTTGCTCAGCAACTCGGCGGGAAGTCCCGCTGTGCCGCGAAACGCCATGTACGCATAGTGCGGAAGATAGTGAAGGCGATATGCTTCAGCGGCTCCAGGAGCGCCGTAGTCGACGACGACGTTTCCTCGCTGATACGCGTCCCATAGAACATCGTAGGCTGCGCCGAGTTCGCGAAGATATTCTCGCGAACTCAGTCCCCAGTGGACGCGAAGGACGCTATTTTCGACGAGTCGATATAACCGTTCTCGTGTTGCTCGGCGCATCGATCACCCGGAACGTGAGGTTAATCCGAGCCGAGTGTACATTCCTCTCTTTCGGTACACGATGACACCAGAAGCGTTGCGTTTCACGCGACATGACAAGCAGACTGCCAGGTTCCAGTGGGACAGATACGACCTCGCCGTCGATGCGATGCTTGAGTTGAAATTCGCGGACGGCCCCGAGGCTCAGCGACGCGATGATCGGTTCATCACCAAGTTCGGGCTCATCATCCGCATGCCAGCTGAGGCTGTCTTGACCATGACGATAGTAATTGAGTAGCACGCTGTTGAAGCGCACTCCCATCCGCTCGACGAGGCGACCTTGCAGGTCGCGTAATGCGGGCGTCCATCGGTGTGGTTCATTCCGAACACCGGAATAGGTGTAGGCCGCCCCAGAGTCTCCGTACCAAGCCGTGAGGCGCGGAAACGGAATACGACGACCGTACATCTTGAGGAACTCCTGGGACCACTCGATGTCGCTCTGGAGTAAGTGAAATGCGCGCTCGGCGGTATCAGGGTCGAGAAAGTACGGATCGTATGTGACGAGACCGTCGCGCTCCACTAGGATTCGCGGCGAGAACTCTACTTCTGGGGCATCGGAGAGCTTCGGCTGGTACATGATGGCCTCGTTACGTCATACTATACCGCCGAAAGCAGCCGCGCACTAGGCCCCAGCCGCGTTCGCGCTCGCTTGACGCCGCCGTTTCTTCCGCGTTGGCCGCTCGCCGTTCTGCGGCGACTTCGGCTTGGACTGCGCCGCTACCGGAGCGGTGCCCGTCTCGGGAACCGATGCTAGCGATGCGGTTGCACCTTCCAAGTCCAGCGCTGGGGGCGGGTCGGGCTCGCGGGATGGCGGCGCAGGTGGCGTCGGCGGCGGCGCGGGCGACGGCGGGATCGGGCGCGAGCGCATGCCGAGGATCGGGATGTTGGCAAGCATCGCGACCTCTTTCTCGCGCTGCTCGAAGGTGACGTCGCAGTTCTGCTCGTCGACGTCGACGTAGCGCGAGATCACCTCGAGCAGGTCGTGCTTGAGCGCTTCGACGACGTCGGGCGCGAGCGAGAGGTGGTCGGAGAGCAAGACCAGGCGCAGGCGCTCCTTCGCCGTCGCGCTGGAACTCGGCTTGCCGAAGAAACGCTGGATGAACTCGAACACTTACTTGAGGCTCCCGAAGAGCTTTTCGAAAAACGTTCGTTCGCGCGGGATCTCCGGCGCGGTGGTCAGCGTGCCGGCGATGCGCTGCGCGATCTGCCGGTACGACTCGCCGACCGGCGAGGCGGGGTCGAGCGCGACCGGCTCGCCGCGGTTCGTCGAGACGATCACGTCGGGCGCGTCGGCGATCACCCCGAGCAGCGGCAGCCGCAAGATGCCGTTGACGTCGTCGACGGAGAGCATCTTTCCCTTGCGCACGAGGCCCGGGCGCAAGCGGTTGATGATCAGCTTCACCCGGCGCTCGTCGCCGAGCAGGCCGACGACGCGGTCGGCGTCGCGCACCGCCGAGACTTCGGGCGTGCACACGATGATCGCTTCGTCGGCGCCGGCGATCGCGTTCGCGAAGCCCTTCTCGATCCCGGCCGGACAGTCGATCAGCACGTAGTCGAACCGCTCGCGCAGCGAGCCGATGAGGTCGCGAAACGCGGCCGTGTCGACCTCGTCCTTCTCGCGCGTCTGCGCGGCGGCGAGCAACTTCATCGTCGCCACGCGCTTGTCGCTCACCAGCGCGTCGTCGAGCGCGGTCTTTCCTTCGAGCACGTCGAGGACGTGGTGGCGGACGCGCGCTTCGAGGCCGAGGACGATGTCGAGGTTGCGCAAGCCGACGTCGGCGTCGACCAGCACGACGCTCGCGCCGCCGGCGCCGAGCGCCGCGCCGAGGTTCGCCGTCGTGGTGGTCTTTCCGACGCCGCCCTTCCCGCTGGTGACGACGATCGCGCGCCCGCGCTGGCGCGGAACGGCGCTCGCGGCCGGCGCTTCGTGCTCGATCATCTCGCGCATCTCATGAAGCCTTTCCGAAGATACGCGCGAAGAAACCGGGCGCGCTGAACGAGGTGAACTCGACGAGCTCGCCTTCGAGGCGGCGCGCGATCTTGTCGTAGACGACGGCGAGCCGCGACTCCGGCTGCAGCACGATCGGCTCGCCGCGGTTCGTCGTGTCGATAATCTCTTCGTCGTCGGGGACGATCCCGAGCAGCTCGGCGGAGAGGATGTCGGTCACGTCGTCGACCGAGAGCATGTCGCCGCTGCGCACCATCTCGGGCCGCAAGCGGTTGACGATCAACCGCAGCGGGAGCCCGCGCTCGTGCAGCTTGCCGATCACGCGGTCGGCGTCGCGGATCGCGCTGACCTCGGGCGTCGTCACCACGATCGCTTCGCTCGCCCCCGCGACCGCGTTGCGGAAGCCGTGCTCGATCCCCGCCGGGCAGTCGATCAGCACGTACTCGCACAGCGCGCCCAGCTGCTCGACGACGCCGGCGAACTGCGCTTCGCTGACCGCCGTCTTGTCGCGCGTCTGCGCCGCCGGAAGAATCGACAAGTTCTCCAGGCGCTTGTCCTTGATGAGCGCTTGCCGCAACTGGCAGCGGCCTTCGACGACCTCGACCAGATCGAAGACGATCCGCTTCTCGACGCCGAGCACGAGGTCGAGGTTGCGCAACCCGATGTCCGCGTCGACCAGCACGACGCGATGTCCGCGCTTGGCGAGCGCCGCGCCGAGGTTCGCGGTGGTCGTCGTCTTCCCGACCCCGCCTTTGCCCGAGGTCAAAACGATCCGGCGTGCGCTCATCGGCTCTCTCCGTTCATGGCGGCAGGGACGGGTTCGCGGCGAAGATTTGCCTCGGCGAAGGGGACGACCACGATGCGCTCGTCGGCGATCGAGGCGTGCTCGGGACCGCGCGCGCGGCCGCCCGCATCGCCGCTCGCGATCGCGGTCGCGATCCGCAACTGCGTGGGCGCGAGCTCGAGCGCGATCACGCGCGCGGCGCGGTCGCCTTGCGCGCCCGCGTGCGCGGTGCCGCGCAATGCGCCGAAGACCACGATGTCGCCGGAGGCGACCAGCTCGGCGCCGGGGTTCACGTCGCCGATCACCACGATGTTGCCGAGGTTGTGCAGCGCCTGCCCGCCACGCAGCGTCCCGCGGTGGTAGAGCGTCGAGACGCCGACCGGAACGGCGCGGCCGGCCGCGCTTTGCGGGAGGACGACCCCGGCCGAGGCGAGCGTCGAGGCCGCCGCGGGGGCGACGGCGTGCCCGTTGCGCCGCCGGCGCACCATGTCGTCGCGCGCGCCGGCGAAGTCGGCGACCAGCGAGCGCGCCTCCTCGGAGAGCTTCACCTCGCGCGGCCGCCGCTGGCGGGGGAGCGCGGCGACCTCGGCCGCGGCGCCGGCCGGCCCGAGGTATGCCAGCTCGAGTCCGGCGGCGAGCGGCGCGAGCGCTTCGGCCCCGCTCACGCCGTCGAGGATGATCCCGAACTCGGCCAGCGCGTCGCGAAAGCCGGCCAGCTCGGCAGCCGCCGGTTCGAGATACCCGAGGTTGGCGACCGCCCGGCTTCCGCGGTAGAAGTCGGGGCTGGTCGCGAACTGCTCGCGCAGCTCGGCGACCGCGGCTGCTAAAGCGCGGTCGACGTCGATCTCGAGGCTGCGGCCGCGACCGCGAACGGTGCTCATCGGCGACCCTCCCTGACCATGATCGCCCGCCGTTCCGAGGGCTCCGAAGCCGGCCCTGCGCGTTCCACACCGAATGCACGGGAAAGTTCTGTTCTCCACATACATTCCTCAGCTTTGAACGTTATGAGTGGAGAGTTCCGGGACTGTGGCGAACCACCAGGGCCCGGCACCGACCGTGCGACCCCTCCCGAGGACAGCCTCATGCCGTTCCGCCGTATCGTCGTCATCGCGCTGAGTGTAGCGATGCTGAGTGCCAGCATCCCGGCACCCGCGAGCGCGCTCGCGACCCCGACCGAGATTCAGCTCGGCAAAGAGTACGACAAGCAGATCACCGACTCGACCGTGGTCGTGACCGACCCGCTGCTCAACCAGTGGGTCAACGAGGTCTCGAACAAGCTCTGGGCGCAGACCGCGCGCAAAGACGTTCCGTACTCGATCAAGATCCTCGACGTCTCGGACATCAACGCGTTCTCGACGCTGGGCGGCTACATCTACATCAACGAGGGGACGCTGGACTTCGTGCAGTCCGACGACGAGCTGGCGGGCGTCATCGGGCACGAAACCGGGCACATCGAGCGCCGCCACATGGTGACCGCGAACAACAAAGCCTCGATCATGAACGTGATCTTCGGGATCGCTTCGTTGTTCATTCCGCTCGTCTACCGCTTCGGGCAGCTGGCGGAGGCCGGGCTGCAGGCGAAGATTTCGCGCCAAGACGAGAACGAGGCGGACAAGTACGGGCTGATGCTGATGTCGCGCGCCGGCTACGATCCCGACGCGATGTACAGCTTCATGGCGCACCTCGGCGCAACCGAGCAGACGAGCCACGACGTCGTCTCGAAGTATCTTGCCGACCACCCCGACACGAAGAAGCGGCTCGCGAACCTCAACGGCGACCCGGAGCTCGACCCCAAGCTGCACACCGACGACCGCCGAATCGCCGAAGCGATCCACGACTACGACACCGCTCGTTACAACATCGCGGCGATGAAGTTCTCCGACGTTCTCAAGCGGCGCCCCGACGACGTGCAGGCGCGCTTCTGGCTCGGTCAGTCCGAGCTGGCGCTCGGACAGATCAGCAAGGGTGAGCAGAACCTCACCGCCTCGGCCGGTTCGGTGTCACCGCAGGCCAAAGCGCTCGCAGACGCGCGGATCAAAGGCCTGCGCGACGCGGAGCGGCGGCTGAACCTGCTCCATCCCGATCTCTCCCCGCTGCGCGCCGAGATGGCGACCGCGTCGGCCGAGCAGACCCAGGCCGCGACCGCGATCGCGACCCGGCGGCAGCAGGCGATCGATCAGATCAAGGCGATCCGTTCGCGCATCGAGAGCATCGCGTACGGGATCCCGGATCTCTCCCGGGCGCAGCCGCGCAAGGACTCGCGGCTCGACACGCTGCTCCACAACATGAACACGATGTCGAAGTCGCTCGACGCCGCGACCGGCAAGGCGTCGGAGACGATCGGCGGCGCCGGCTCGCTCGAGCGCAACAAAGAGGGCGGCGTGCTCAAAGAGATCAGCGACGTGATGACCGAGCTGAACGCGCCGCTCAAGCTCGACAACCCGCCGCCGCAAGCGCTCTCGACGTTCCCCTCGTATCCGGCGATGTTGACCTCGCTCGGCGCGGCCGACTCGGACGTGGTGCGCGGCGTCGATGCGGCGCGCGCCTCGCTCGCGATGCTCGACGTCGGGCTGGGCGACCTCGACGTGTTCGTGCAGGAGCTGCGCCACACGCAGCTCGACGGGAGCGGCGACATCGCGCTCGCCGACTACCATCGCCTGGAGCCGCTGATGACGAAGGCCGTCGACTCGCTCAACAAGGCCGCGGTCGGCGCTTCGCAAGGCTCGCAGCTGTACAACATGGCGCGCTCGCGGCTGCTCGAGACGCGGATCGACATGCTCGGCCTGCAGGAGTCGCCCGACCGCTATGCGACGCTGCAGAAGGCGCTCGACGTGCGCTTCCACACCAAGGGCGTCGACTACGACGCGCTGACGCGGCAGGGCTTCACGCCGGGCGAGGTCGCGACCGCGGTGATCGTCGGCGCCGACACGAACGCGGCGCCCCAGGCGGTCCTCGCCGAGGCGAAGGCGTCGGGGAAGAGCGTGGTTGACCTGGCCAACGCCCGCGGGATGTACGCGCAGTCGCTGGAGATCTTCCTCGGGCTGGTCTACCTTGACTACACCGACGACCCCGGAAAAGAGGCCCAAGGCCTCGCGCAACCCAGCGCGCCGGGGCATGGCACGGTGTAACTGCTAACGGCGTAAGGGGGTAGGAGCGTACCGTGAACGCTACTGCCGCCGCCGCAATGTTCGAACGCCTGCGCGGATCGCTCAATGCCGGGGCGGTCCATGCGGGCGCTCGCCGGCCCTTCAAGTTCTTCGTCTGCGGCGATCCCGCGCTGCTGGGTGAGCTGCGCGCCGTCCTGCTCTCCGGGCACGACGGGGACACGATCCCGCCCGAGGCCGCGGCGGCTTTCGAGACGCTCGACGAACAGCGCGGGGTCGACACGACCGACGCGAAGGCGGTCATCTGTGTCGCTCGCCCCGCCGACCGGGGCTCCCTCCGCCTCGAGCGGCTGGCGGCGCTGAATCTTCCGGTCCTGGTGCTGATCGTCGACCCCGACGTCGGTGTCCCGAGCGGTCCGGCTCAGGTGCCCGCGCCGGGCGGGGTGGAGGAGTACGTCGTCGACCGGCTCGCCGTGGAGACGCTGCGCGGCCGCTTTCTGCCTCATCTGATCGACTGCTGCAAGGGCATCGAAGTCGCCGTCGGCCGCCGGCTGCCGGCGCTGCGCGAGACAGTCGCCGCCAAGCTGACTCGCGACGCCGCGCTGAACGCGCTGAAGGTCGCCGGCGCGAGCGCGGTGGTCGACCACGTTCCGCTGCTGGGAATCGTGCTGGGCGCGTTTGCCTCGGGCGCCGACATGTTCGCGATCACCGGCATCCAGATGAACCTGATGCTGAACATCGGCGCGACCTACGGGCGCGATCCCGACCTCTCGGCGATGTGGGAGCTGCTGCCGATCGTCGGCGGCGGCTTCGGCTGGCGCGCGCTGGCCCGCGAGCTCTCCGGCTTCATCCCGGTCGGCGGCATCTTCATCAAGGCCGCGATCGCGTACGCGGGCACGGTGGTCGTCGGCGAAGGGGTGGCATTCTACTACCGCAACGGTCGCCAGATGAACGTCGACGACGCCTCCCGGATCTACGACGAAGCGAAGCAGTCCGCAATGACGTTCGCCCGCGAAATGCTCACCTGGTTCCGCCGCAACGGCAACGACGGAGGCACCGCCTAAGTAGCTACCCGGGGACGACACGCAGATGAGGCGTCGGCTGGAGCTCGTCGCCCCACTGCTCCCAGCCTCGGCGGTGGTGACGCGCAAAAAGCTCTACCCGCGGACCAGGGCTGCAGCGCTCGATGATGTCCCACATCTCGTCAGGCTTCTGACTGTGACGGCGCTTTCGGGTACCGAGCAAATTCACTTGTCGTCGGCCGGGGGAGAGCGTGCGCAGCTTCCCGCGAACGCCGAAAAGAACGAGTTCGGTCACGTTGCGAAAATAGAAGCCGACACCTCTCCCGTCCGGCCCGCCGTCCTTGCGAATCTTGTACCACACCAGATTCGTCCGGTATGAGAATCCCCAGCGTTCCATCACTTGGAGCCCCTCTCTGAGGAGCGCGTTCGGAACCCACAAATACAGATGGGATTCGGGAAGCGCGAGCTGCGGGACCGGTAGTTCCAGAATCTCCTGCTGCGTCATCGTGACGTAGCGTGACAAACGACGGTGCTCGGGTGCCATCTTTCCCGTGCGATTCGAAAAACGCCACGGTGGATCGGCGTAGATCGTGCCGAAGCGCCGGCCGGCCGCAAATGCGCGGAGCGATTCGCACGCGCGGGCCACGGAAGCCGCATGCAAAGAATACTCCAGCGGCAGTTGATCCGCGGTCATTGTCTCGTAGTCCTCACAAGAATGCCCGATGACAATCATGGAGGTGCCGATGCCACGTCCTGGCACCCGAGCGGGGATACCGCCAACGTGGCCGTTTTGGCAGGCCGGCCGGGACTCTATGAGCGGACACGCCAATCGATTCCGGCGACCGTCTATCCCAGGAATAGCATGGCCAACGTCCGGACCAAGGCCGCTGATGCTATGGCAAGACACCGATGCAGAGGTTCCTAGAAAGCCTCCAGCTCGCCAGGAGAAAGTCCATGCCGCCTAAGTCCAAAAGCTTCAGAGCTATCTGCCACTCGGCCAACGATAGCGAGCGCACTGTGGCACAAAGTCTCCGCTTTATAGGTCTAAATCGTTTATTAACCAACCCGATTCATCGGCCGCAAGTCGCTCGACAGGCGACGGCTAACGGTGAATTAGGTTCGCAGCAATTGTCTACGACATCAGAGCCGCAATCTTCACTGATTGCCAGGTTCCGGCGCCATGGTCCGCCGGAATATGCTGCGCCAGTTCGGCGGCTGATTTCACAAATGGCGCGAGATGCTCGCCGAGCAGCCACAGGTGCAGCACATAACTTCCGTAGCCTGTCGCGCAGTTCCATTCGTTCCTCGTCAAAAAGAACGCTTTATCATCCGATCGCTTCACCGCCTTAACCTCGATCTTAAGCGGTGTTAGGTCTTCGCGAGAAACGACGGACAGCAAATCATAACCTGTCGAATTGGAGTCGATCGCTGTCCAATGCGGGACTCTTCCCGTCCGCTTGGTCTCGAAGTCAATACTTAGCCGTTCGCCTTCTCTACCAATTTCCAATAGGACATCGTTTGTTCGCCCACGCGAGAGGTTCGCTGCACGATCCCAAAAGTCAACGACCGCCACATCGTAGCCGCTGCTTAAATGCGCCTCGTTGAAACATTGCCTGGCCTCAATGGGGAGAAACGCAAGCGTCTCACGCCGCCCGCGCGGAATGAGACTGCACCACGTCGGCTTCGCAATCTCGATGAAGTCCATTAGTTGAAGCCGTAACGCCCTTACTGCGTCCCGGCATTCCAGTATCCTACGACCTCGGTCCGTCAATCGCAAGAGACCATCGTCTTCGAAGTCTATCCAGTTCGCCCCGCGCATCATGTCGAGCACTGCGGAAATAGGCGCGGCTTCGTATCGGTGTTGAAATGCCTGTCGGACATCTTGCAGGTGGAACGCCTTCGTTTCGCACAGTTCCATGAACTTCTGACAGTCGTAAAGGACTCCAACCGAGAGGTTCATGACACTTGTTCGATATCGACGTCCTGAAGGAAGTCCCTTAAGTCAGCGTCGAGGAGCTCTTCGTCATCTTCGGGATCCTCGTAGTCGGGGTCAATTCTTAGGCCAGGATCGTTCAGCACCCTGCCCATGACTTCGACCTTTTGGATAAGCCGACGGTTGACGGATTCATCGATCGTATCAGGCGCAATCAGGAGCTCGATTTCCGTTACGGTTTCCTTTGGCAACCCGACGCGATGTATGCGGTTTTCCGACTGCAAAAACTGAGCCGCATTATACGTGCGATCGATGTAGATGGCGTTATGGCAGATGGTGTGGAGGCTTATCGCCTCACCTGCCGCGGCAGGATTCGCGACCAGAACGAAGCGATGCGGGTCCTCATGAAATTGCTTGATCCGACGCTCGCGCGTATCGTCTTCATCTGAGCCGACAGTTACACCGCCGTGAATGTACTCGGCGCCGAGGTCCGCGAGCCTGCCGGCAACGACCTCGACGTTATCCACGAACGAGGACCATATGATGCTTTTTTGTCCCTGCGCGGCGAGTTGGCGAGCTCGAGTCACAGCATAGTCAATCTTTCGCGAATCTTCATCCACCAAGACGTCTCGGAGCGCTCTGGCATCGCTGCGCTCTAGCTCTGGGATAAGCAACGCTGGATTCGAGACGAACTTCAGCAGACGCAGTACGCTTTTCCCGAGCCGCCGAACAGACAGGCGTTCGCGGCGGGTCAATGCTGAGCGTAGCTCGCGCGCCAGGGATGTCGAAAGGATTTCATAGAGTTGCCGCTGGCCGGGCCCGAGCGGTATGCGTACGGTGCGGCGGGTAATCTCCGGAAGCCTAAGTTCATCCTTGGTGGTTCGGACGAATATCGGCTGGATCAGCCGCGTCACGTTCTGATCATCGACGTCTTCCTCATGGTGCAGAAAACGAAATTGTGCGACGAGGTCCGCTTCTGAATTCGGCAGCGGCGTTCCAGATAACACGAGCTTGTACGCCGGTAGGTGCGCTACGCTCAGCACGGCATTGCCCCAGGCGCCTTCCTCGCCCCGCTTGATTTTATGGCTTTCATCCAGGAAGACGAAGCTCCTCCGCTTCGTCATGTAGTCCGCCAGGACGCGATGGACCGCAGCTTGTGAGAATTTGTGATAGTTTATCAGTGCAATGTCAGGCGCCGACGCGAGACGCTCTTCTACTAATTGCACGCTGCCGACTAGCCTAATAACATGCAAATTGCCGGCACCGAAGCACAGATCGATCTGCTCCTCCCACGGAGCGAATGCGTTAAGCGGACATATGACGACAAGGCGATCCTCGGATCTCCGCTTGAGCGCGAAGAATGCGAGCGCGTCCGTCGTTTTTCCGGCTCCCGGAACAGAAAAGTCCGCGCCAGCTGAGAAACGCACCAGCCTCGCGACGTTCCGCTCCTGCTCCGACGTAAGCTCGCGGACAAAGCCGGCAGCCACAAGCCGTGCCCTCAAGTCGCTTAGAGTCATCTCCGGAGGCGCTTCAGCTTCGACCTCGCGGCGATTTGCTAAACCGCTCCTGAGTATCGCTGCTGTTTCGGAATCCGGCTCGAACTTCAAGCGCCCCGTATTGGCATGAAACCGGAATGTCGATCCCAGTCCAAACAGCACCCAAACTGGAATGGAGATATCTACGAGGCTTTCGTCGCGCACGTCGTCCGATATCTCGTGGCACGCGCTCCATACCGACATCCACTCCGACGAGGCCTTATCCGTGCTCAGTTTGATGCGCGCCTCTCCACGGAGATAGTCCGCGCGGATTACCGTTTCTGCTGCACCCACTCTCGCAGTCTCTCAATGTATTCTTCCGCTTCGGTCAACTGTTCCGTTATGCCGGCATGAACTGACCCCTCCCGAATACCGTTAAAGGCCTCCTTTAGGAAGGTCGTCGCCTTGCGGACCTGCTCGTAAACAAAGTTCTGCTTCTTCGTATCGCGCTTGATCAACTCGCGCTCGCCAACTACGTCCTCGGCAATCCCACGCACCTTCTCAGCGTTTTCGAGCTTCTTCGCGTACTCAAGCTTCGGTATGAGTTCATCGCTCTCTCCTCTGCCGAAAAATTCACTGATCGCGCTGGCGCCACCGTTGCTGGACAGCCCGTCCGGTATTTCGTGCCTAATATGCTCAAAATGTTCAGCAATACGGGGAATCGTATCGTAGACGCGTCCTTTTGGATCGAGCATCTCGGCAAAGCATGTGTACATAAACACTTCACGTTCAGCTGCGTCCTTGAACTTTGCCCGACCCTTATACAGCGCTTCAAACGCATAATAGCCATCGCCGCCCCCGGCTTTCGATTCACTAAGGAGTCCGTATTGTGAGGGCGCGCCGCGGTATTCCAGATAGCGCTCCGCCGATTCAAGCATTCCGATGTATTTGACGATGTGTTCCTTCGTTACATCTTCCATAGCCTGGACCTCCGCCTCCCCGAATTTCTCGAGCCGACGTCGATATTTCACGGCATCGGCGTACCATGGATAGTCGGCACGCAATGCTCGCTCGCGCTGAAGTCTCGACTCCAGGCGATCGAGGTCCTTTTCGTCCCCAAGCGGGAGAATGACGACAGCAACGTTCGCGAAGCGTGCGAAGGTCTTTGGGTCTTCGGAGAAGAGCGTCCTAAACACACATAGCCGCCGGTTTCCGTTCAGCACGTATCCGGCATGCGTGAGGATGAGCGGCTCCTCTTGCTCGTGTTCACGGAAGTAAGGCAGAAGGTCCTTCTCGTCGATAAGCGTCGAGAGAATCGTGTGTTGCGCGATCTGCGCCGCTTCCGATTCCAGATCGGCGGTAAACAGGTTCTTATCCACTTCGGGGTGCTCTGCGAGATACTGTAACTGCGCCGCCTCCGTACGTCCATTGTCAAGGCGGTACTTCGGCATCTCGACGGACACAGTGCGGATCGGAAGATGCTGTAGCGTTCCCTGGAATGGAACCGGGTACGTTGCGGACACGGGCTGGCCACTCAAATTCTGCAGTAGGGAAACGCGCCTCGGCTGCTCCCATCCAAATTTCATGACTCCACCACTTCAAGGCCGAAGACGAGTGCCGGCACGGTAATCACTTCGTTAAAGATAGCTAATTCCCTGGTCAGCCTATCAAAGTTTGCAAGGTTCTCACCTAACTGGCGAGCGCTGACTTTCGAATAGAGCAAGATGATCGCACCGACAACTTTCTTTCTACTGAAGAGTAGCTGCAACTTCAAGAGATCGGCGTACATCCTCCCCATATTGCCCGTTTGAAAGCACAGACCAACCGAGTTGCGAACACTAGTAACCGTAATGCCCGACGAAGGATCGAGCTTTGTCTCATCGGACCAGCCGGTGTGGTGAAGGCTGTCGAGAATACGCGTGCGCACCTTCTTAGTGGTGCGCTCTCGCTTTGCCAGCACCAAACCCTCGATGACTTCCTTGACGGACTCGGCGCAGGTCCTGTCGAGCACGGACGCGCCTCCGTGGTGCTCATACTGTAGAAAGTTCACGCTAGGGCTTCCATTCAGACGGTATGAGCGCCAACGTGGATCTCGTGTGATCGTACAGTGGTTTCGTGTGCGGGCGAAATGGAACGTCGCCAACAGCGGCGCTCTCTAGACGTTTATGCGCGATGGCGAGGTATTTCGCATTGACCTCACATCCCCAAAATCGCCTATCATGCAGCAAGGCGGCGACGCCTGCCGATGCAACGCCGGCGAACGGGTCGAACACGAGAGCGCCCGGCTTCGTCAGCGCTAGTACGAGCCTCTCGATCAGGCCAACAGGGAACTGACATGGATGGTCCGTCTTTTCTACGTGGTTGGACTTGACATTCGGGATATTGCCCCAGACGTCGTCAATCTCTAGCAGCGGAAATTCCCAAACATCTTCGGGGTTCTTGCCGCGTGGGTTGCCTGACAACATTCCCTGTCGGGGCCCTCGAAAGGACCTTTTGCCAGGGTACTTTGCCGGGATGCGAACCGCATCGAGATCGAAGTCGTATTCGTCGCCCTTAGTATACCAAAGCACGACCTCATAACGGCCACTGAACCTGCGCTTAGTGTGGAGCCCATGCCCAAACGTCCAGATGATGCGGTTGCGTAGCTTCAATCCGAGACTCGTCATTATGGGATGGAATAAAATGTCGAGTGGTAGGATCTCGTTGTCGGCGACGTAGTTTCCGACTTGCCAGCACAAGCTTCCGCAAGAAGAAAGCCGTGCGACCAACTTTCGTAACACGCGCTCTTGCCACTCTTCATATCTTTCGAGCTCAGCCTTACGCTCGTACGGCTTCCCGATGTTGTAAGGCGGTGAACTTACTATTAGGTCGAATAGCGGCCCGGGAGGAAGCTGCTCGAGGAAGTCCTCGACGTCACCGTCCCATAAGAGGTTCTCTGGCAACTTCCGCGGCATCGTCCGCGTTACAAGGACCTTCGGGCGAGAAGTTCTGTTCAGCACTTTCATGAAATATCGCGCACGTCGGCCGGGATCCTGTCCAGGTCAAACATTAGAGCATTCGCCTTTTTTCTAGCTCTCTGGACCTTCTCGTATCATGCCCATCGGTTTCTCCGCGCCAAGGAGCGCCCCCCGGTCGCACGACTGAAATTGCTTGCGGGACATCGGCACGCAGTAGCAATGCGGCGACTAGGCGGGAAAGGAGCCGTCGAGGCTCGTAAAGCGTTGGGCTCGCGCGAACTCGTCTAAGGTCTTGCGAGGTACTCCAGAAGCGGTTCGTCGGCAAGCTCCGGGTGGGGGTCGCGGAGCGTGGGGCGGATGCGGTTGGCGATTTGGGCGGCGAGACGATAGCGCGCGGCCGGCTCGAGCGCCGTGCGGCGCGTGAGGAAGCGCTCCACCAATAACCGGTCGGCGTCCGAGAGGCCGTTCTCCGAACGCGCGGAGCGGGCCAGGTAGGCGTCGAGGTCCGGGATCGCTTCGGCGCGGTCGCGGACGACGATCGTCCCGGCGGCGAGATCGCCGAGGCGCTTGTTCTCGGGCGAGATCAGCGCGCTGATCGCGGCCAGCGCGTAGAACCCGAAGAACAGCTCGACGATGCGCACCAGGTTGCGGATCACCGCCGCGCCGAGGTCGAGCGGAAAGCCGCCGTCGCGCACGACGCGCAGGCCCAGCATGCGCTTCCCCGGCGTGCGTCCGGACCACCACGCCTCGAAGATGATGAACCAGCCGAAGAAGATCAGGAACAAGAGCGCGACCGCGAACGCGATCAGCCACGCCTCGCCGTTCTTCGAACCGACCAGCGGGATCCGCGCGAGCGACGAGGCTGCGAAGCTGAGAGCGATCAACAACGCCATGACGATCATGAACTGCGCGATCATGTCGACCACGACCGCCAGAAACCGGCTCCCCAACCCGGCCAGCTCATAGCGGATCGCAACGGCCTCCCCGGTGCGTACGTCGACGCTGCGCTCCATCGCGGCCGGTGTTCGGCACGCGCGGGTCGAACTCTGTCGCGATGCGGGAGCGGCGATTCGTGAGCGCGCGGCGGACGCGCTGGGACCGGCTCGAGGCGCTGGTCGATCGGGCGGCGCGGAGCGGGGTGCGCTCGCTGGGCGCCGACGAGATCGACGAGCTGGCGCTGGGGTACCGCGCGGCCACGAGCGATCTCGCGATCGCGCGCGCGCGCGGCGAGGATCCGGCCGTCCTTGAGCATCTCAACCGGCTTACCGCGCGCGCGCACTCGATCGTCTACGTCGCGACCGCGCGCAGCGGCTGGAACCGGCTGATCGGCTTCGTCGTCCGCGGCTTTCCCGGCGAGGTGCGCCGCTCGTGGGCGCCGATCGGGTTCTGCGCGCTGGTGACGATCGTCTCGGCGCTGGTCGCGTACGGCTCGGTGTGGAGCGATCCGGCCAACGCGCACGCGCTCTTGCCCGGCTTTCCGATCCCGCCGGTGACCAAGGCGCTGCACGACTCGAACTTCGGCTTCGACCGCGCGTACTCGCCGGCGATGGCCTCCGAGATCATCACCAACAACGTCAAGGTCGCCGCGATCGCCTTCGCCGGCGGGATGACGGCCGGCATCCTGACCGGCTGGATCATCCTCACCAACGGCTTGATGGTCGGCGCGCTCGGCGCGCTCTACGTCAAAGCGGGCTTCGGTCCGGACTTCTGGGCGACGATCGCCCCGCACGGCGTGATCGAGCTGACCGCGATTCAAATCGCCGGCGGCGCGGGACTGATCCTGGCCGGCGGCTACCTGCGCCCGGGCCGCGCGAAGCGCGCCGACGCGCTCGTCGTCGCGGCGCGCCGCGCGGGGACGCTGATCCTCGGCGTCGCGCTCATGCTGTGCGTCGCGGGGATGATCGAAGGCTTCGTCTCACCGCAGCGGCTCTCGATCCCGGTGCGCGGCACGATCGGCGCGATCACCGGCGTCCTGCTGGTGCTGTACCTGTTGGGCGCCGGCAGAGAGCGCGTGGAAGCTACAGCAGACCGCGCGTCTTGATGTCGACGTAGGCGTCGAGCAGCGCGATGGTCAGCTCGGCGGCCGGCACGTCGACGACGAGGACGCCGCGGTTGCGCAAGCTCGCGACCGCGTGCGCGCGCTCGTCGGCGAGCCGGGCCGCGACCGCCGCGCGGTACGCGTCTTCGGCGTCCTCCGGCGTGCGGCGCAGCGCCGCCGCGATCGCCGCGTCGTTCATCAGCACGACGAGCACGAGGTGGCGCGTCGTCAAAAGCTTCGCTGCGGCGAGCACTGCGGTCGAGGCGACCGGATCGAACAGGTCGGTGAACAGCACGACGAGGCTGCGCCGCCGCAGCGTGCGCTCGATCTCCAAGAACGCGCGCTCGTAGTCGGCTTCTTCGAAGCGCGGCTCCACGTCGGAGAGCACGTCGGTGAGCTGCGCGGCGTGCTGCGTCCCTTGTCCCGGCGCCACGCGCGCGAGCATCGTTGCCGCGAACGCGACCACGCCGACCCGGTCGGCGGCGAGCCGCGCGATCGCTGCGATCGCGAGCGCCGCGCTGACCGCGTAGTCGAGCTTGCGCCGGTCGCCGAGCCGCGCCGACATCAAGCGGCCGGCGTCGATCGCGACGACGATCTGCTGCGCCCGCTCCACCTCGTACTCCGCGACCATCGGCTTGCCGCGCCGCGCCGACGCCTTCCAGTCGATCGAGCGGAACGGATCGTCGGTCGTGTACTCGCGCAGCGAGGCGAACTCGCCGCCCACGCCGCGCCGCCGCAGCCGCCGCAGCCCCGCGTCGATCAGCTTGGTGCGCGCGACGAGGTCGCCGCTGCGATCGAGCGCCGAGAGGTCGGGCATCACGCGCAACGGGTGCGGCGCCGGAAACGAGCGCCGCAGCTCGACGATCCCGAGCGGCGAGGAGACGCGCGCATGGTACGAGCGCAGCATCGTGCGGCCGCGCTCGCGCGGCACGACGCGCAGCGTCACGGTGACGCGAGAGCGCGGCGGAACGGCGGCGTGCGCTTCGCCCAGGTCGATCGCGAGCTTTTCGGCCGGCGCTTCGACGATCGCGACCCGCCGTTCCGTTCGCGTGCGGTTCGTGATCTCGTAGGCCAGCGCGTCGCTCCGCGCGAGCGCGAAGCGCGGCGGAACGATCCGCACGATCTCGAGCGGCCCGCGCAGCAGCGCCGCGTCGTAGGCGACCAGCGCGACGAAGGCCAGCAGCGCGAGCGCGAGCGCGTACTCCCACGGCAGCGCATAGGCGAGCGCGTACGCGAGCAGCGCGAATCCCAGCAGCGCCGCGATCCCGCGCGGCGCGATGCGCGGCATCAGCTTTCCGGCGCGGGGACGCTCGCCAAGATGCGCTTCACCACCTCGTCGGCGGTCGTTCCGTCGAGCTCCGCCTCGGGACGAACGATGATGCGGTGCGCGAGGACCACCGGCGCGACGTCCTTGACGTCGTCGGGGGTGGCGAAGCTGCGGCCGTCGAGGTACGCCGCCGCCTGCGCGCCGACGACCAGCGCGAGCGCGGCGCGCGGCGAGGCGCCGAGCGCGACGTCGTTCGCGCCGCGCGTCGCGGCGACGACGTCGTAGATGTAGCCTTGCAGCGACTCCGCGACGTGGATGGTGCGCACCGCGCGCTGCGCTTCGAGCAGCTCGGCGGCGTTCACGACCGCGACCACGCCCGCGGCGTCGAGATCGCGCGCGTCGAACCCGCCGACGGTGCGCGCGATCAGCGCGCGCTCGTCGGGCGGATCCGGATAGCCCGTCTGCACGCGGACGAAGAAGCGGTCGAGCTGCGCTTCGGGGAGCGGGTAGGTCCCTTCGAACTCGATCGGGTTCTGCGTCGCGCAGACCATGAACGGCGCCGGCAAGTCGTACGTCGTGCCGTCGATCGTCACGCGCCGCTCTTCCATCGCTTCGAGCAGCGCCGACTGCGTCTTCGGCGGGGTGCGGTTGATCTCGTCGGCGAGCAGCACGCTCGCGAAGACGGGGCCGCGCCGGAACGAGAACGTCGCGCTGCGCTGGTCGAACACCGTCGTCCCGACGACGTCGGAGGGCATCAGATCGGGCGTGAACTGAATGCGGCCGTAACTCACGCCGAGCAGCCGCGCGAGGACGCGTACCGTCAGCGTCTTCGCCGTTCCGGGGACGCCTTCGATCAGCGCGTGGCCGCCGGCGAGGAGCGCGACCAGCAGCGTGAAGGCGACGCGCTCACCGCCGACGACGACGCGCGCCAACCCCTCGCGCAAACGCGCCGGAACGTCGGTCGGGGCTTGTTGCACGGATGGTCTCCTCTCGGGCGGTTCGAGCCAGCTTCGCGACGTCGATCAGCGCGGCGTCGTCGGCGAACGAGTACGTTGCGGTGTAGAGGACGCTCTTCGCGAGCGCGACGTTGGCGGCGGTGCGCGGCGCGCGGTCGAGCGAGCGGCGCGCGTCGGCGACGAGCGCGTCGCGGGCGTGGTCGCGCGCCCGCGCGCGCTGGTAGAGCGCGGCGACCGCGTCGACGAACTCCTCGCTGGTCGGCTCGCGCGGCGCGCGCAGCCGCACCGGCGGCCCGAGCGGGACGATCCCGTAGAGCAGCCACAGCAGTCCCGCCAGCGCGGCGATCCCGAGCGCGACCAGCTCCGGTGCGTTCAGCGCCTGGTACCACGCCTTCTCGACCAGATCGCCGCGCACGGCTTCGTCGAACGCGACGATCCCGTTCGGCGTCCCGGGCCGCGCCGCCAGGTACGCGAGCCGCGCGGCGTCGCCGCGCTCGAGCGCGTCGTTCTGGAACGCCGCCGCGTCGGCCAGCCCGATCACCTCGCCTTTGCCGTAGCGATAGCGCACCGCGAGCGCGCCGGCACGGTCGCCGAGCAGCGTCTGGAACTTCTTGTGCGGCGCGGGAACGAGCCGGTCGGTCCCGCGCTGCGGCAGCGCGGCGACGAGCGAGGCCCATGTCCCGTGCAGCGGCCCGCGGTCGAAGCGGTGCTCCTCGAGAAACGCGACCTCGTCCTTGGCGTCGTCGTGCGAGGTGCGCGGCGTCAGCCCGATGTCGATCAGCCGGCCGCCGGCGCGCACCCACGCGCGCACCGCGTCGCGCTCGGCGGCGTCCCACGCCGCAAACCCGTCCTCGGGAAAGGCCAGCACCAGCGTGTCGATCCCGCTGTTCGGGAGCGCGTCGTGATGCTGCCGGTAGCGCATGACGCGCACGCCTTCGCGCGCCATCAAGTCATACCACGCGCGGTAGCCGCCGGAATTGAAGTCGGCGCTGCCGCGCGTCGGGCGCTTCGGCGTCTGCTCGTGCCGGCCGAGCAGCGAGACGCCGATCAGCGCGAGCAGCGCCAGCGCGCCGAGAAGAACGTCGCGTCTCACGCCGGCGCGACGACGCGGTCGTACGCCGCCCGCATCCGCGCAACCAGCGCGGCGTCGGCGCCGCGGTCGCCGAACAGCGCGACGACCGCGTCGCGCGCCAGCGCGTCGAAGGACGGGTCGCGCACCGCGCGCCGCCACTCGCCGGGCGTGCGTGCCGCGTCGTAGCGCACGCGGCCGTGCTCGTCGAGCGCGCGCAGCGCCGAGGCCCACAACAGCGCCGCCGCGTCGTGATGGCGTCCCTCCGCTGCCGCGGCGAGCGCGCGCGCGAGCAGCGTGCGCGCGTCGGCGCCGTCGAAGAGCGCGTCGGCGCGCACGGCGTCGCGCCGCGCGCCGGCGAAGCGAACGTTCCGCCCGAACCGCACGGCGGCGTAGACCAGCGCCACCAGCAGCGCCGCCAGGATGATGAACCCGACGATGCGCGAGAGCAGGTCGTTGCCCGCCAGCTGGCCGAGCGGCTCGGTCACGCGGCGCCAGAACGCGTCGAGCGCGTCGAGCAGCTGCTCGAGCCAGGTCTTCGGCGCGGGTCCTTGCGGTCCGAGATGGTAGCGGCGGTCGAGCAGGATGCGGTGGGCGACCTCGCGCGGGTCGCCGTTCGGCCACACCGCCGCGGCGAGCAGGATGCGAGCTGCGATCATGCGCTCGTCGGCGGCGGCTCCGCGGCGATGATGTCCCAGCCTTCACGGCGCACGCGCACGTCGACCGCGTACACGACCACGAACGTCGCGACCAGTCCCTCGAGCAAGACCGTTCCGGCGCCGACGACCGCGAAGTAGAGCACGTCCACGTGCGTGGCGGCGGACGCGAGCGCGCCGACCGCGACCGCCGGAATCGCGCCGGCTTGGCTCACCAAGAGGACGACGAGCCCGCCGACGACGGTGCGCCAGCGCATGCCGCGCGCGAGCCCTCGCCGCACCGCCGTCCCGACGGCCTCGATCGGGTTCGACGTCTCGGTGATCACCGCGAACGTCGCCAGCTCGTACGCCATGAAAACCCATGCGAAGGCGATGACGAACGCGGCCAGCACCACCAGCCCGCCCGCGATCGCGACCGCGAAGGTGACCGCCAGCAGCTTCAGCGCCGCCGTCGCGACCACGGTCAAGATCAGCACGAAATACGCGATGAAGAGCGGGATCCCGACGAGCACGCCGATCACGACGAACGCGAATGCGACCACAAGCTGCGGCAGCCAGCGCCGCAAGCCGACGCGATACGCTTGCGCGATGCTGGAGCGCGCCCCCAGGTACGCCGACGCGATGAGCGAGATCACCGCGCCCCACATCAGCAGCCGCACCAGCAATTCGAGCATGACGAAGGCCACGACCGTGCCGGCGTTGCCAGTGTGGAGCGCCATCGAATCGGCGACCTCGCGCTGCGCGGCGGGACTCCCCGCGGTCAGCAGCTGGCTCAGGTCGGAGAAGATGCGCGCCGACTCGGGCGAGATGTACGCCTGCAGCATGGCCAGCGGAACGATCACGACCGCCAGGACGACGACGATCGGAACGAACTGGCGGACGAACAGCGTGACCGCACGATCGAGCAGCTCGCCCGCTCCGTACGGGCGCAGTTCCGTGGTCTGCACCGGCAAAAGCGTTCGCGCGGACGCGGGCGAATCCCCGGAGGATGAACCTCGGCACCGTCGCCGGGCTGTGGCGCTATCCCGTCAAGAGCCTCAAGGCCGAACCGCTCGCGCGCGCCGACGTCCTGCCCGACGGGCTCGAGGGCGACCGGACGGCGGCGCTCGTCGTCGAGAGCCCGGAGCACGCGCGCGCGGGCAAACCGTACCGCGGCAAGGAGTCATCGCGCCTGCACCTCACCGCCGACCCGGCGACGGCCGCGACCTACGCGGCGGACGCGAACGTGCTGGTCACGCTCGACCGCAGCCGTCCGCGCTGGTTCGACGCGCGCACGATCTCGGTGCTCTTCGATCTGTGGGTGCGCGATGTCGAAGCGCTGGTCGGCGAGCGGCTCGACCCCTTGCGCTGGCGCCCGAACCTGTACGTCGAGACCGCGCCCGGCACCACGCAGCGCGAGACGGATCTCGTCGGCGCGACGCTGCGCGCGGGGACCGTGGTCTTGCGGGTCACCGAGCCGATCGAACGCTGCGTGACGCCGAACTACGACGTCGCGACCGGCGAAGAGAACCCGCTCGTCCTGCGCGCCGTCGCGCGCGAGCGCGGCTGCTTCGTCGGCGTCTACTGCGAGGTCGAGACGCCGGGCGAGATCGCGCTGGGCGACCTGCTGCGGCTCGGCTGAGATACGACGTGCCGGACCGCCGGCTCAGAGAACACGCCTGCCTTCGATCGCGCGCGCGAGCGTGTTCTCGTCGGCGTAGTCGAGATCGCCGCCGATCGGCAGACCGTAGGCGAGGCGGGTGACCTTCACGCCGCTCGGCGCGAGCAGCCGCGAAAGATAGAGCGCGGTCGCCTCGCCTTCGGCGTTCGGGTTCGTCGCGACGACGATCTCGGCCGGCGACTCGCTCGCGACGCGGTCGACCAGCTCGCGCACGCGCAACTGCGAGGGGCCGATGCCGTCCATCGGCGAGATCAGGCCGCCGAGCACGTGATAGCGTCCGGCGTACGCCGAGGTGCGCTCGATCGCGAAGACGTCCTTCGCCTCGGCGACCACGCAGATCAGCGCCGCGTCGCGCTGCGGGTCCGCGCAGACCGCGCACGGGTCGCTCTCGGTGATCGAGAAGCAGCGCGAGCACAAGCGCACGCGCTCTTTTAGCGCGACGATCGCCTCGGCGAGCGTCTCGGCTTCGGAACGCGGCCGGTTCAGCAAGTAGAAGACCAGCCGCGCGGCGGTCTTCGGACCGATCGTCGGCAGCTTGCTGAACTCGTTGATCAGCGCTTGAACCGGTTCCGCGATACGGGTGGAATTTGACATATACCTTTAGGCGGATCGGCCCGCCAGGGCCGAACGCGAAGGGTTCGCGGAACGCGAACCCACTACATTCCTGGAATTTTGAGGCCGCCAGTCACCGCGCCCATCCGTTTGGCGGCGAACTCCTCGGCTTTCGCGCGCGCGTCGTTGAACGCGGCGATGATGAGATCTTCGAGCGTCTCGACGTCGTCGGGGTCGACCGCGCTCTTGTCCAGCGAGACCTTCGTGACGCGGAAATCGCCGCTCATCGTGAGCTTCACCGCGCCGCCGCCGGCCGCGCCGTCGACCGTCGCGGTCTGGATCTCGTCCTGGGCTTTCGCCATCTCCTGCTGCATCTTGCGGAGCTGGTTCATCATCTGCGGGTTCACGACATCGTCCTCGCCTCTACGGAAGTTTCTCGAGCGCGTAGCGCATCAGGTCGTCTTGTTCTTCGCCGCCCTCGCCGGAGAAGCCGGTCTCCGGCGGCGCCGCGCCGCCCGAGGCCGTGACCCGCACGTCGAGCGCGCGCCCAGTGACCTCTTCGATCGCCTTCTTAACCGTTGCGACGTCTTTTTTGAGCATCTCGCCGGTGACCGCATCCGGGACGCGCAACGTCAGCGTGTCGCCCTCGAGCGCGGCGACCGTCGCGCGCGAGAGCGCGGCGCGCAGCGAGCCTTTCTCGCTTTCGGCCCGCAGGCGAATGCTCTGCCACAGCGTGCGCAGCTTCTGCAGCGAAAGCTCCATCGGCGCGACCGCCGCCTTCGGCGCGCCGGCGGCGGCAGCAGGCTTGGGCGCACTCGCGGCCGGCGCTTCGGCAGCCGGCGCCTTCGGCACCGCGGCAGCCGCCGTCTTCGGCGCGGCGGTTGCCCCGCTGCGCTCGCCGGCCTCGAGCGCGGCGACGCGCGCGGCGAGCGCGTCGAGCGACGGGTCTTCGGCTTGGAGCAGGAAGCGCAGCAGCGCGCTCTCCAGCTCGAGCCGCGCGTTGCCGGAACCGCGCGCGGCGGCGAGCGCGTCGGCGAGCAGCCGCAACGCGCGCACCAAGCGGTTCTGCGGCGTCGCGCCGGCGCGCTCGCGCGTGCTGCGCGCGTCGTCTTCCGCCAAGTCGCGCGCGAGCAGCTCGGGGCTGACGCGGGCGACGAGCAGGTGGCGGAACTCGGCGATCGTGCTGCGGATCAGCCCGATCATGTCGGCGCCGGCGTCCGAGGCTTCGTCGACGCTTCGAAGCGCCTGCGCGGCGTCGCCGTCGAGCGCCGCGTCGCGCAGCGCGCGCGCGAACTCGCGCCCGGTTTGGCCGAACGCCGCGTCGACCGTCGTCGCGTCGACGGCCGGGGCCGAGCTGCTCGAAGCATTCGCGTACGCCGCGACCTGCTCCAGCATCGTGAGCGCGTCGCGCAAGCCGCCGTCCGCGCGGTACGCGATCGCGCCGAGCGCGCCGTCGTCGACCGAGATCCTTTCCGCATCGGCGATCTCGCGCATCCGCGCGATCATGGTCGGGATCGCGATGCGCCGAAACGCGTAGCGCTGGCAGCGCGAGAGGATCGTCGGCGGCAGCGCTTCGGGCGCGGTCGTCGCGAGAACGAACACCGCCCACTCGGGCGGCTCCTCGAGCGTCTTGAGGAACGCGTTCGCGCCCTCTTTGGTGAGCATGTGCGCCTCGTCGATGATGTAGACTTTCTTGCGCATCACCGAGGGCGCGAACTTCACCGCTTCCCGCAGCGCGCGGATCTCGTCGATCCCGCGGTTCGACGCGGCGTCGATCTCGAGCACGTCGAGCGCCGTCCCCTCGAGGATCGCGACGCAGTTCTCGCACGTGTTGTCGGGGGTCGGAGTCGGGCCGTGGACGCACTCGATGCAGCGCGCGAGGATCTTCGCGGCCGACGTCTTGCCGGAGCCGCGCGGCCCGGAGAACAGGTAGGCGTGCGCGAGGCGCCCGGTTTCGAGCGCCGCCGTGAGCGTCTTGACCACCGCGTCCTGCCCGACCAGGTCGGCGAACGTACGGGGCCGCCAGGTGCGGTAGAGCGACACGCCCGACGCTTTCGGGGCGCCCGAACCCGGTCCCGTCCGCCGCTTTCGGAAACCCCGCACCCGGTTCACAACGTTTTAAGAACGGCCGGGTAGGGTACCCGGAGAGCGCCGGCTCCTTAGATGCCTGCGACGCCCGCTTTCCAAGCGAGGCGTTGCCTGTCGTCGGTGCGGGCTGCCGGAGAGGGGACATGGAGACCACGATCGATTTGCGCGCAGCGTTGCGCGAGAAGTTCGGTTACGAGCGATTTAACCCGGGCCAGGAAGAGGTCATCGGACGAATTCTGGACGGTGAGGACACGCTTGCCATTCTCGCCACCGGCGCGGGCAAGTCGCTGTGCTACCAGCTTCCCGCGCTGCTGATGGACGGAACGACGATCGTCGTCTCGCCGCTGATCGCGCTGATGAAGGATCAGCTCGACATGCTCTCCGAGCGCGGAGTGACCGCGACCGCCGCGCTGAACTCGACGCTCTCCGAAGACCAAGAGATCGCCGCGATGGCACGCATCGCGTCGGGCCAGCTCAAGATCGTCTTCGTCACCCCCGAGAAGCTGGAAGACGATTCGTTCGTGCAGCTGCTGCAGCAGCTGGAGATCCCGCTGTTCGTCGTCGACGAGGCGCACTGCATCTCGCAGTGGGGGCACGATTTTCGCCCCGCCTATCTCAACCTCGGCAAGGTGATCCGCCAGCTCGACGACCCGACGGTGCTCGCGCTCACCGCGACCGCGACGCCCGCCGTCCGCGAAGACATCCTGATCCAGCTCGGGATCCCGCACGTCAAGCCGATCGTCAAAGGGTTCGACCGCCCGAACCTGATCTACGGCGTGCGCCGCGCCGAAAGCGAAGCCGGCAAGCTCAAAACCCTCAAGGAGCTGTTCGAGAAAGGCGAGCTCGAAGGGACGGGAATCGTCTACACCGCGACGATCAAGAACGCGCTCGAGGTGCAGAAGTACCTGCAGGACGAGCTGGGTCTCCCCGCCGCCGTCTACCACTCGAAGCTGCAGAAGCACGACCGCACGGCGGTCCACGAGCTGTTCATGCAGGAAGCGATCCGCGCGGTGGTCGCGACGAACGCGTTCGGCCTCGGCATCGACAAGCCGAACATCCGTTTCGTCGTGCACTACGATCTGCCGGGCAGCGTCGAAGCGTACACGCAAGAAGCCGGCCGTGCCGGCCGCGACGGCGACCCCTCGAAGTGCGTGCTCGTCTACCGCATGAGCGACACGCGCGTACAGAACTACTTCCTGACCGGCAAGTATCCCGACGTCGAGGAAGTACAGAAAGTCTTCGGCACCCTCGAGATCTTCGGCGAGCAGGAAGGCGGCGTGAGCCTCACCGACCTGCGCAAGATCACCCAGCTCCCGCTCACGAAGCTCAAAGTGATCCTGGCCCTGCTCAAGAAGAGCGGCTTCATCGAGAACTCGATGCGCGGCAAGTACGTGCTGACGGAAGCCGCGCGCGAGCAGCGCGAGATGGTGTTGAACCTCGCCAACTACGAGACGAAGAAGAAGTACGACCAGTCGAAGCTGGCGATGATGCTGCAGTACGCGGAAACGACCGGCTGCCGCAGGCGTTTCATCCTGAACTACTTCGGCGAAGACTACGACGCGGAGACGTGCGGCGCGTGCGACAACTGCCTGCAAGGCCGCCGCGTGCTCGCGTCGTCCGGGTATCGGATCGCAGACATCGTCTACCACGCGAAGTTCGGGCAAGGCACGGTCGAGCGCGCCGAGAAGGACCTGGTCACCGTGCTGTTCCCGAACGTCGGCTACAAGACGCTGCTGGCGTCGGCCGTCTCGCGGGAGCCGGCCGCTCAGAAGATCGCGTAATCCCCGCCCGCACTAAGGAGCCGCTTGCGACGCGTCCTCGCGCCGTTAACTAGCCTCGCGTTCGTAATAGCCCTCGCGCTCGGCGCGCGGGCGCAAGTGAACCCGCCGGTCCCCGCACCGACGGCCGGCCCCGTCAACCCCCCGGGCGGCATCACCACCCCGCCGCCCTCCACCCCGACGCCGCCCCCCGAGCCGGGCACGCCGGCGCCCTCCACGGAGCCCGGATCGCCGACGCCGTCGCCCGGCACTCCCGCCCCGTCTCCCGGCACTCCCGCCCCGTCGCCCGGCACTGCCGCCCCATCGGCTACACCGACCGCCTCGCCCCTCGCCCCCGGAACCGCATCTCCCGCGCCCGGCGAGACGCCGACGCCGTTGCCGACCGCGGCGCCGACCCAGCCGCCGATCATCGTGGAGCCGCCGCAGATCAACGTCGAGCCGGGCAAGACCGCCGTCGCGCGCGTGAACAGCTCGCTCGGGGCGATCAGCGTGACCGTCGCCGACCCTACGGTCGCGAACGCCGTCGCGGACCAGACGCAGCGCGTGGTGTACGTGAGCGGGGTCAAAGTCGGCACGACGACGGTGACCGTGGCGGACTCGCGCGGCGTCACGCGTGACGTGCCGGTGCGCGTCGCCTACGCCGCCGGCACGGCCGCCGACGAGATCTCGATTCGCCTGACCGGCAATCCCGCGTCGTCCGACTACCTGCGCGAAGCGCTCACCGTCGCCGTGACGCGCGCCGCGACGCTGCGCCCCGGCGCGTCGGTGAACGTGCCGCCGGAGACGATCCCCGTCCGCGGCGATCTCAACATCGACGACCGCACGACGGTCGACGTCCCGCTGCAGATCGCCGGCAACGGCTATCTGCCGGTCAACGCGATCACCCGCGTCATGGTCGAGAACACGGCGCTCCCGCCGATTCAGCCTTCGCGTCTCCTGGTAAGCGACTATCCCGAGCGGCTGACCGCGAACGGCGTGCTATTCACCGCCCGCCTCGACCGCACGCAAGCGCAGCGTTTTCTGTACTACCATTACAACCCCGGCACGGAGCCGGCGCGCCGCATCGTGCTGAAGGCGCGCAACGGTTCGAACGCGCCCGCGATCGTGCAGGTGATCGACGGCACCGCCGGACCCGGTGCGAACGAGATGGAGATCGGCCACCTTTCGACCAAACGGTTTCTCGTGCACGAGGCGCGCAACGAAGGGGAGGTGATGACGATCGCGCCGAGCGCGACGATGAACGTCATCGATCATCCGCTCCCGCCGCAGAACGTGGTCAGCGGAATCCTTCAACTGCGCTTGGTCAGCGGCGATCCGCTCGACCTCACGCTCATCGCGCAAGACGCGCTCGCGCCGCTCGACCAGCCGATCGGCACCACGCAGCTGCTCGCGGGCGGCGCTCCGCACGCGCGCGGCGTCTACCCGGTGCCGTCGTTCGTCTTCGAGCGGATGTACGACGTCGACGGCGCCGATCTCGAGATTCCGATCGGCCAGCTCCCGCTCCCCAATCTTCGCCAAGGCGAAGCGCTGAGCGGCGACTACGGTGTCCAGCAGACGCTGAACGTCGTGATCGTCAACCAAACCCGCGGCCCGCGTTCGATCGCGCTCTACGCGAACCCGCGCGGCGGCCGCGCCACCGGAACGTTTCTGATCGACGGCACGCTCGTCCAAGCCCACGCGCTGCCCGCATTCTCGCGCTTCAAGATTTGGCAGGAAACGATCAACGCCGGAACCTACCGACGCATCCGCGTCGTCACGATGCCCGAAGGCGGCTCATCGTATCCGCTGCGTTTGACGTTCGCGCCGGACGACGGCTCGGTGCCGCCGGGTGCGCCCGGGTCACTGATCTACTAGGGCGGGGCGGGTGGCACGACTCGCTCTCAGCGCTTTGCAACCCGTTCGTACACCACGTGCATGTGCGACGCTGCACGATCCCAGCCGAAGCGTTCGCTCGCATTCGCGCGCAGCAACTCCGCGCGCCGTTCCGCACCGGTGCGATCATCGAGCAGCGCTCGGACGGCGTCGACCCATCCGGCGACATCGTCCGGAAAGACGAGCGGAACCGCATTCTCCGCGACCTCGACGAGCGACGAGGATCGTGCGCTGATCGCCGGGAGCCCCGCGCACAGCGCCTCGGCGAGCGCATAGCCGAAACCCTCGTAGCGCGACGGAATAAGCGCGCACGCTGCGCGAGCGTAGAGATCGTCCAAATCTTCGCGCGCGACGTAGCCGCGCAACTCCAGCCTATCATCAACCCGGAGTTCCGCTGCGCGCGCCCGCACTTCATCCGCATACGGCGTCGGCGGTCCCACGGAGACGATCCGGAGGCCCGGGATCGCGGCGAGCACGTCGACCAGGACGCGCAGGTTCTTTCGTGCTTCGACGGTTCCGACCACCAGCGCGAACGGAGATTCGTCGGGACGACGCACGATCCGGTTGAAACGCGGGTCGACACCGGGATAGACGACTTCCGGATCAGCGGTCGGATCGATCAGCACGCGGTATTCGTTCGCGCTGAAGCATGAGTCGCAGACGATGGCCGCGGCGCGGCGGTATGCGCGCGCTTGTATCTTTCCGAAATAGCTGCGGGCATACGCGCGCGTATGGGCTTGAACGCGATGCCAGGCGAGGTCGTGCACGGTGACGATGGTCGGAAGCGTCCGCACCAAGGGCATCGTTCCGGAGGCTGCGTGCAGTACGGTCGCGCCGCTGCGCGCGGCGGCGAGAGGAAGCAGCACCTGATCCCAGAGGACGCGGCGGTCGAAGCGCCACGGATCGAGCCGCGGCGCCGCGAGCGCGCGCACGTCGACGCCTTGCGCGCGCAGCGCCGCGGCAAGGTCGCGCTCGTAGACGCCGATTCCGGTGGCAGTGCCGACGGCGAGCTGCGTGTCGAGGGCGACGATCACCGCAGCAAACGCGCAGCCGTCACGTGCAGCGTTTGAGCGCCGGGCCCGCGAGCGGGTCGTCGACCGGATCGCGGGGCGCCGGTGCGTTGGGCGCGGTCAGGTTCGCCGTGCGCGAACGCAGCACGCGAGCGCGCGTCAGATACGTGCGCGCGCGATCGCAGTCGCGCGACGCGGCGGCGGTCCAGGCCAGTCCGGCGTAGGCGTCGGCGCTGTTCGGGACGACTTCGGCAGCGCGCGCGTAAAAGCGCTGCGAAGAGGCGACGTCGCCGTTCGCGAGCGACTGATAGGCGGCTGCGAGGAGGTACGTCTCCTCGTTAGGCCCGAGCTGCAAGGCGCGCTCGTACGACGCCTCCGCGTCGCGCCAATACGCGGTGCGCCGCACGACATCGCGGTAGCCCGCCGCCGCCTGCAGCTGTCCCAATCGCCACCACGCTTCGCCGAGCACTTCCCCCGCGTTCGGATCGCTCTGCAGCACCCCGACAAGCCGCTGCTGCGCGGCAAGCGCGCGCGGCAAATCGCTCTGCGCGAGCGCATCGATGAGCGCCTGCGCGCGCACGACGTCCCCCGCTTGGACGTACGCCGCGATCGCACCGGAACGATCGCCTTTCGCCTCCGCGATCTGCCCGCGCAGATCGGCCGTCTCGGCCCCGGCCGGAAGCGCGGACACCAGCCGTTGCGCCGTTTCCAGATCGCCGTTGTGAAGCGCCGCCGCCGCGCGCGCCTCCGGCCCGCCGACCAACGGCCGCAACAACCCCGGCGCGCGATCGTGCAGCACCGCCGGCACGGACGGCCGCACCGCAAGGTCTCCATACGCCGCCGACGACGCAAGCTGCACCGCCCCCAGCCACGCAAAAAGCACGCACGCCACAGCCACTCCCGCCCAGCGAACCGCGCTCATCCCAAAACTCACCGCGCCCAACCAACCACGCTGATCCCTACGCCGAAATCCCCGCCGACCCCCACCCCTCCAACTGGCCGATCCGATTCAACATCGTCGCTGGCCGCGAGGGCGGCACACCGTCTCGGCGGATGCTTCTGAGGACCCCGGGCGCAGGATGCGCAGGAGGGGTCCGAAGACGCAGCAAGGCCCCGCGCAGGAAGCGCGGGGCCTTGCGTGTCCGCCGAGACGGTGTGCCGCCCTCGCGGCCCGCCCCAATCCTAGAACCGAATCGAGAAGTTCAAATCCTCACGATTCTGGTTGAAGTTGTACGTCGGAATCACATTGTCCGTATACTTCTGGTTGCGGAACAGCACCCCGATCGAGCTGGTCGTCTTCGGGATGTTGTAGGTGAGCGTCGCGTCGTACATGTCCTTGCGCTGCGCGATGTTCTGTCCCACCGTCGTCGCATACGAGCCGTGGTACGTCTGCGAGTTGTAGCTGAACCCGAGCACCACGTCGCGCGTCACCGGCATCGTCGCGCCGGCGGCGAGCGTCGTGTGGTACTCGTCGATGTAGTTCGGGAAGAACAGCACCGGGGTCGCGCCGCCTGTCAGGTACGTGTTGAGCAGCGCCGTCGACGAGGCGTCGGGACCGCCCGAGACCGGGTTGAACGGCACGTACGCGTACCCGGTGCGATCGTTGCGCGTCAGGTGCTCGACCGAACCCGTCAGGTTCAGCGCGACGGTCTGGCCGAACGCCGGGACGCCGAACTGCAAGCCGCCTTCGAGCTTGTCGAGCTTCAGCCGCTGGCGCGAGGAGAAGCCGGGCCCGTACGCGAGCTGTCCGAAGCCGTTGGGGATCATCTCTTGCAGGTGCTGGCCCAGCACGCGGCCGTTCAGCTTGATGTCGCCGACCTTGATCGGCGCCGTCACGTTCGCCGTCCAGCCCTGCGAGTTCGGCGCGAACGCGCTGAAGAACTGCGGGCCGCTCGCCACGAACGGGTTGAACACCGGATAGATGTAGGTCAGGTTCGAGTTGTTGTGCGTGCAGGCCGTTCCCGTGCACGCCGGCGTGACCGCGGAGTCGAAGATCTGGTTGATCGCCAGATTGTTCGCGAAGCCGAAGAACTGCGGGAAGAAGTTGCCGCGCCAGAACTGGAACGTCGGCGGCGCGGGCCCGAAGTAGCGCAGCGGGCCGCCGTCGAGGAAGTTCGGGCCGACCGCCTGGTACTGCACGGTCGCCGTCGCCTGGTAGAGCTTCAGCCGCAAGCCGATCACGCCCGCGCTGTCGGTGACCGCCGGCGTGTTGTAGAAGTCCGGCGTGTACTTGCTCCACGCGCCTTCGCCGAAGATCACCGGGTGCTGCGTGCGGTCGCCGCCCAGCGTGATGAACGCCAGCGGCAGCTGGGCGTCGAGCCCGAACACGGTGTCGCTGATCGCGCCGAACCCGTTTCCGGCGGGGTTGCCGTTCGGCGCCGACTGGTAGAAGTTCTCGTTCTGCGAGTTCGAGAGGTCGGCGAAGTCGAAGATGCGGCTGACCGAGAGGCCGATCTCGGCGCCCGGCAGGCCTTTGATCTTCTGGTTGATCCGCGCGTTGAAGTGATAGCGCTGGAACTGGTCGTTGTTGTTGTACGTCAGCCCGACGTAGGTGATCTGCACCGTCGTGCCGACCGGGAGCGGGCTGGTGAAGACGACCTGGTTCGTCGCGTCGATGTAATACCAACCGCCGCCCGGCGCGCCGTTGTTCACGCCCAGGCAGTCGCCGCCGCCGGCGCGCTGGCCGTTGCTGCCGCACGAGACGCCGTTGATGGCCGAGACGTAGACGGTGCCGATCTGCGCCTTGCGCGAGAGGTAGACCGAGGTGATCGGGCCCGAGGCAGCGACGAAGGTGTCCGTGCGCGAGGCGCCGCCCGGTCCGCCCGGCGCGCCGGGCTGGAAGAGCGACGTCTGCGGGCGCGTCACGATGAAGAAGTAGTTGTTGTTCGCGAACTCACCGCTCGGATCGGGGACGTTGGTGAGCGTGTTGATCATCGACTGGTCGATGCGCGTCCATGAAATTTGGAACTCGGTGAGCCCGCTCAGGATGCCGCCGATCTCGAAGCCCTTCTCGTACGGCTGGACCGGGTTCTCGTAGCCGGGCCCCTGCTGCGTCGCGTCGGGCGCGCGGTAGGTCAGGCCGACGCGCGAGGACTTCAGGTTGTCGAGCTGGCCGTCGCGGAAGTAGACGTTCGTCAGCGCGCCGACACGGGCGATGTTCACCACCACGTCGGGCTGGATCGAGTACTTCGCCTGCGGCGTGAACTCGCCGCCGTACTGATAGTTGATGATGTGGACCGGGATCGAGACGGTCAGGTTCTCGTTGATCGTGTACGTGAAGTTCAGCTTGTCGTCGAACCGGATCAAATTGCCGGCGCCGGCTTGCTCCAGCGGGCTGTTGTTCGCCGGCGCGGTCAGGAAGACGTTGACGAACGGGTCGATCGCGGTGCCGGTGGTGCCGTTCTGCGCGTGGTTGATCAGCTGCGGGACGACGTAGCGCTGGCGGTACGAGTTGTTGTCGAGAATCGCGCCGTGCAGCTGGATCGACTGCGCGAACTTGGTGCGCTTGTCGAGCGCGTCGAGCGCGTCTTCGAGGTTCGTCACCCGCACGCCGAGCGAGTCCAGCTCGTCCTTGAGCGCGTCGATGAGCTTCTGCAACTTGTCGAGGTCGGCTTTCGAGGCGTAGCCCGCGCCGTTGGCCTGCAGCTTCGCGATGACGCGCGCCACGATGACGGCCATCTCGTAGCGCGTCAGCGGACGATCGCCCTTGAACTTACCGTCGGGATACCCCTCGACCAAACCGTCGGCGGCGAGGGACTGGATCGCTTGATACGCCCAGTGGTTCGCCGGAACGTCCGAGAACGGCGTAGCGGAGGCGCCCTGACCCAACGCCAACAGCGAGCCCACAGACAAGCCCGCTGCGAGGACGAGGGTTGCGAGACGCTTCATCGTGTCCTCCGAGAAAGGTTGGTCTTGCCTTTCCGTACGGGCCGTTCGCTGCCGAGCCGGTTCTTCCACGGCGGGCGCAACGACGACGCGCTCGATACGGAACGCATGCCACCGTCGCTATACCGAAGCGAGCGTTGGGACTCCTCCCCTGATTAAGAAGCCTTGAGGTATCGTTCCGCGATCAACAGGGCGGCGTAGTCGTCGATCGGCCGGTCCGGGAGGAGCATGCCGGCCGGGATCAGCCGCCGCCAGCCGCGCGGGGGGTGGTCGCGGAAAAAGCGGGCACGCGCCTGGAGCGTCGTCTCGCGCTCGTCGACCAGCTCGACTCGCAGGCCCAGCCCCTGGACGACCGCGGCGACGGCGGCGGCGTTGGTGCCGCGCCCGATCGCCGCCACCCCGACCGGAGTCTGCGAGAGGACCTCGCGCAGCCGCTCGGCGAGCGCCTCGACCGGGGCGATCCCCAGCGTCAGCGGCGCGGCGCCGATCCCGTCGACGACCGCGTAGCCGCACTTGCGCGTGCCGGGGTCCAGCCCCAGGACGGTCATGCCGCCGGCTCGACGGAGACGCCCAGGATGAAGATCCCGGTGTGCGGGTAGACCGTGCCCTCGGAGCGCGCGACCAGCCGGAAGCGCCCCTTGACCCGCGAGAGCTGCGCCATCGCGGCCTGGAAGCGGACCGGGTCGAACCCGCTCGGCGGGGCGAAGAACGGCGGCGGCATCCCCTTCGCCGCCAGCGCGTCGGTCGCGCGCCGCACCAGCAGCTGGTAGTCGGGGGCGCTGATCGGGTGCCCGCCGTCGACGTCGATCGACGCGACCTCGGCGCCGTCAGCGGCGATCAGCTTGTCGGCCCAGAACCCGAACGAGAACGTGACGGCCTCGCCCCGGAACAGATTCTCTCCGGCGAGCGGCAGGAACAGGACCGGCCCGCTCCCCTGCGTCTCGCGCGCCAGCGCGAGCAGCTTCTGCAGGTCCGCGCGGACGGCCGGGTCGCTCGAGCGTTTCCTGACCGGTGCGAGCCCGACGCGCGCGGCGGAGTCGTTCAACGAGCGCACCGTCTCGTCGAAGAAGGTCGAGAACATGCGCAGCTGCTGGTCCGGCGGGAGCGAGGTGTCGATCAGCGCCGGCGGCGCGATCAGCGCACCCTTCGCCATCACGATGCTCTTGTTGCGCGTCGTGTCGAGCTCGTTCTGCTGCGCGACGGCCTGCGCTTGCAGCTGGTTGATCTGCGCGTTGAGCTGGCCGATGCGGAAGAACGCGATGCGCACGTAGTTGAAGCTGATGAGCGCGATCAGCGTCACCGAAAGCGCGATCAGCATCCCGGTCGCAACCGCGACGATCGTCGACGTGTACTTCGGCCGCAGACCGAACATCGTGAGCCGCTTGCGCCCGACCTGGTGCCCGACGCGGTCGCCGATGTACGCGATGATTCCGGCCACGATGGTGATGCCGAGAATGATCACGAACCCGTTCAGGTTGGCGAACACGCGCTACGCTCGCGACGCGCGCCGCAGCAGCGACGCCCCGATGACGGTGAAGATGACGTTCGGCGCCCAAGCGGCGATGCCGGCCAGCCAGGTGGCGGCGCTGCCGACCGTCAGGAAGATCGTCGAGATCACGTAATAGACGAACACGATCGCGACCGCGATCCCGAAGCCGAGCCCGGTTCCGCCGCCGCGCACCGGCCGCAGCCCGAACGGGACCGCGATCAGCGTGAAGACGAACGCCGCGAACGGTCGCGCGAGCTTCGAGGCGTACGTCGCGGTGAAGATGCGCTGCTGCTGCGGCGAGAGCTGTCCGGAGTCCAAGCGCTCCTTGATCTCGGCGCGCGAGAGATCTTCGGCGTTGGTGATGTTGATCGACTGCTTGGCGATCTGGTTCGGCCGCTCGCCGATGTCGACGGTGAGCTTCGGCGCGAACTGCGTCACCGTCGAGCCGTCCGGGTTGAAATGATAGGTCGTCGAGTTTGCGAACGACCAGGTCGGCGCGACGTAGAGCGCGCGGTCGGCGACGATCAGATCGACCGGCTTCTCGCTGGGGTCGTAGCGGATCACGGTCACGTTGAGCAGCGTCTGCGTCGCGACGTCGAGCCCGCCGGCGAGCGTCACCTGCTTGCCGCCGCCCGGCAGCGGCGTGACCGCCTGCAAGTTCGAGGCCGCCGGAGAGATTCGCTCGATCGCCGCTTGCCGCACGTACGCGGCCTTGTCGTTGGCGAACGGGACGAAGAGCTCTTGCACGGCGAGCGCGACGAACGAGACGACGAAGCCGACGATCAGCAGCGGCGCGACGATGCGCGAAAGCGAGATCCCGCCGGCCTTCATCGCGGTCACTTCGCTCTCGCTCGAAAGCCGCTGCATCGCGAGCAGCGTCCCGAGCAGCATCGCCATCGGGATGACCAGCAGCAGATACGCCGGCATGTCCCACAGGAAGTACTCGACCGCGGCCCACAGCGGCGCGTGCTCTTCCGAGACGAGCCGCCCGATCGCCAGGATCTGCGTGGCGACGAAGATCAGCGTGAACGCCGAGAGCCCGAACAGAAACGGCCCGCCGAGCTCGGAGACGAGGTAGCGGTCGAGGATCGTCGGACGCCACGGCGCGCGCGGCGCGGTGTGGCCGAGGCGTTCGGCGGTCGTCACAAGCGGAAGCTTTCGCCGAGGTAGAACCGGCGCGCGACCGGCGAGTCGAGGACGTCCTGCGCGGTCCCGCTGACCTCGATCCGGCCCTCGTTCAGGATGTACGCCCGGTCGACGATCGCCAGAGTCTCGCGCACCTGGTGGTCGGTGATGAGAATACCCAGCCCGCGGTCGCGCAGCTGCCGGATCATCGCCTGAATGTCGGCGACCGCGATCGGATCGATTCCGGTGAACGGCTCGTCGAGCAGCAGAAACGCCGGCTCGGTCGCGATCGCGCGCGCGATCTCGACCCGCCGCCGCTCGCCGCCCGAGAGCGAGTCGCCGCGCTGGTCGACGAACTGCGAGAGCCCGAACTCGGCCAGCAGCTCCGGGAGCCGGCGCTCGCGCTCGGCGTGCGGGACGCCGTTCATCTCCCAGATGAGCCGTAAGTTGTCGCCGACGGAGAGCTTGCGGAAGATCGAGTTCTCCTGCGCGAGGTAGCCGATCCCGGCGCGCGCGCGCTCGTGCATCGGTGCGCCGGTGATCTCGCGGGCGGCGCCGTCGCGCTCGAGGATCACCGTCCCGCCGTCGGGCCGGATCAGCCCGACGACCATGTAGAACGTGGTCGTCTTCCCGGCGCCGTTGGGGCCGAGCAATCCGACGACCTCGCCGCGGTGGACCTCGGCGCTGACGCCCTTCACGACGGTGCGCCGGCCGTACCGCTTGAGCAGCTCGCGCATCAGGATGCGGTCGCGCTCGACCCGCTCGCTCATCCGCCGCCCCCCGTGACGGTCACGTCCTGCAGCTTCACGTCGCCGTCGAGATGCCGGCCGGCGAGATCGAAACCGTTCGGCGCGATCAGGTGGACGTTGCCCTCGCCGTGAAAACGCTCGGTGTCGCCGTCGTAGGTGAGGCTGTCGCAGGCGAGCACGCTGCCGGTGCTGGTGTGCGCGTGAACGCCGCCGGTCATGACGACGGTCTTGTTGCGCTCGGTGAGGTGGGCCTTCGGCGCGTCGGCGATCGTGGTCGTTCCGTTCTTGTCGACGAAGGTGATGTGCGGCTGCTCCAGGTCGCCGACCGCGGCGCTCGTTCCGGTCCGCTGCATGTTCCCCGAGAGCGCGCGGATCGTGTAGACCTTGCGGCCGTGGTTGGTCTCCACGATGCGCACGTACTGCCCGTTCCCGCCCTGCGTTTCGATCCGGATCGGCACCTGGGTCGCGCTCGCCGCCGGGCTCGGCGCCGGCGCGGCCGGCGAGGGCGCGGGCGAGCCGGCGCTGTCCGGTGCTTTCGGCGCGCAGCCGGCGAGCGCCAGCGCGGCGGCCAGCCCCAGCCCCAGGTTACGAGAGCGCATCGGTCCGTACTACGGCGAGCGCGAGCGTCACGACCTGGAGGATCAGCGGGAAGATCAAGCTGATCGTGTTGATCCCGCTGTCGATCAGCAGGGCCAGAGCGGCCGCGGCGAGGGCGTAGCCGAGGGCGCGCGGGATCGCCGGCGCTCCTCGAGCGTCCCGCAGCACCCGGCGCAGGATGATCGTGAAGGCCACGGCGAGGGTCACGAGCGCCACGATACCGCCGTCGGCTGCGAACGCTATGGGGAGCGAGTGCGGGTCGAAGGCGACCGCGGTCCGAGTCCCCGGCGCGTCGGGCGGGCGCAGGACCTCGTAGGTCTTCGGGAAGGCCAGCGGCCCGACGCCGAGCAGCGGGAAGCGCTCGAAGGTCGTCAGCCCGGTTCGCCAGGCCACCGTGCGGGCTTCCGTGTCGCGCGGGTTGTGGTGGCGGGCGCCGGCGGCCGCGTTCAGCACGATCCCCGCCAGCGCGACGACGAGCGCCGCGGCGAGCAGCGCGCGGGCCCGGGCGAAGAGGGCGTACGCGGCGACCCCGCAGACCGCCGAGAACAGCCCCCAGCGCGAGAACGTCGCCGCCAGCGCCACGGCGAGGACGAGCGCGGTCAGCGCGGCGAGCCGGTCGCGGCCGCGGCTCGCCAGCGCGAGCGGGACGGCGACGCCCAGCCCGATCAAGGTATAGGCGGCCAGCTCGTTCGGGTTCAGGAACGTTCCGACGGCCCGGCCGTTGTCGAACGCGTAGATCGCCGCCGGCCGCCGGGCGAGGACCATCGCGAGCGCGAGCGCGCCCGAGGCGAGCGCCGACCACAGGAAGACCCGCAGGCACAGCCGGACCGCGGCGGCGTCGGCGGCGCGCGCGACGACCAGCCCCGAGGCGCCGATCCCGAGGACGAGCAGGCCGAGCCCGAGCCCGAGCGGCGGATCGAACCCGACCAGTGCCGAGGCGATCACCGCCAGCCCGGGCCCGAGGTAAGCGAACGTCAGCCGGTCGCGGCGCACGACCCGGCGCGCCGCCGGAACCGTCGTCGCCAGCGCGGCCAGCGCGAGGATCCCGATCGCCGCCGCGAGGGGACGCGGGATGAGGGCGGGCGTTCCCGGCCCGGCCGTGAGCCCGCCCAGCGTGCCGTAGAGCGGCAGGATCGCGTAGAGGACCCCCAACGCGCAGACGGTGAGGCGGCTCGGCGGCGCGCCGGCCGGCGCGGCGGCGTTCATGCGGCTCCGGCCAGCTCGGCGACGGCGTGCGCGATCGCGCGGGCGCCGCCGGGGCCGCCCATCCGCTCCCGCCCGATCGCGCCCATCCGGGCCCGCCGCAGCTCGTCACCGGCGAGCGCGTCGAGGGCGGCGGCCGCGGCCTCGGGCGCGCCCGGGACGACCAGCAGCGCCTCCCCGAGCAGCGCGATCTGGCGCTTGCGGTACCAGGCGTCCCGCGGCGCGTCGTGGAGGTCGAGCGCGACGACCGGAAGGCCTTCGGCGGCGGCGGCCTCGTTGGCGGTCCCGCTCTGTCCGATCACGAGCGTCGCGCCGTGCAGCAGCGCGCCGAGCGGCCCCGGCCACGGGCGCAGACCGCCGCGCTCGAGCGCCGGCGCGAAGCGCGCGGGATCGAGGTTCGGCGCGACCGAGAGAATCGCGTCGAGCTGCGGCCGGCGCGCGCGCAGCGCCGCGACCGCCTCCGCGATGCACAGCGCATCGCCGTAGGCGCGCTCGCGCGAGCCGGGGAGGAGCGCCAGGCGCAGCGGCGCTCGCCACTCGACGCGCTCGTCGGTCGCCAGCAGGTCGGCGATGACGTTCCCCGGCGCGTCGGCGGCGAGCCCGTGCGCGCGCAGATCGTTCGCGGTCGCCGCGTCGCGCACGAAGATGCGCTGCGCGACGCGCAGGATGCGCCGCTCGCCCGTACCGTAGCGCGCGACGTAGACGCTCTTCGCCGTGCCGACGTACGCCAGCGGCGCGCGCGCGATCCGCGCCAGCGCGCACGCGTACGCGTCGCCGACCGCGACGACGGCGGCGTAGCGGCGCGCGCCGCGCGCCGCGCGCAGAAACGCGAGCTGCCGCGCGAACAAGCCGATGAATCCCGCGCCGAGGTCGCGCACGAACGCGCGCACGTTGCCCATCGCGACCAGCCCGCCCGAGGGCATCGCGCGCTGTGGCCCGACGTCCGGGAAATCGCGTCCGCCGAGCTGCTCGCCGACCAGCCCGAAGTGCTCGGTGCGCACGTTCGCCAGCGCGCGCAGCTCGTGCGCGATCCGCGCGGCGATCGCCGCCTCGCCGTGCCCGTTCGTCACGAACAGCACGCGCTTCGAAGCCACCATTACGTGGCGCCTCCGCGGCCGGCGCGGATTCCGCGTATCACCGCAGACGTTCCAACGAGAAGTCCGCGACCTTCGCGCGGCCGCTCGCGTCTTTGACGAGCTCGGTGCGCGAAGCGAACTTCCCGTACGGCCCCGCGTGCACGATCGGGACGCCGTTCACGAGTTGCGGCTCGGGCAACGTGTCGTGGCTGTGCCCGCCGAGGATCAGCTCGAGCCGTGGAACGCGCTGCGCGAGGATGCGGTCGTGCGCGAGCCCGAGGTGCGAGAGCGCGACCAGCGTCGTCTCCGGCGGCGTGCTCGCGGCGATCGCCGCAGCGACGTCGACCGGATCGAGAAACCGCCAGCCGAAGAGACGTTCCCACGGCGAGCCGCTCGGATACTGCACCACGAGCAGGCCGAAGAACCGCAGCGTCCACGCCATAGCCGCTGCCGAGCTTGCCGAAGGATCGGTTCGCTGCAGCGTCACGTCGCGCGTGAACGGGAGCGGGCGGCCTTTGAGGTCGACAAGATTCGCGCAGGTCAGCGGATGGTGCATCTTCGCCGCGCGCGCGCGCACCGCGCCGGCGACGTAGTGGAACTCGCGGTTGCCCATCGCCTGCACGTCGACGTGCGCCGCGTCGAGCGCCGCAATGATCGGCTCGTTGCGATGATAGACCGTCTGCGAGCCGCGCAACGAGTCGCCGCAGTCCGCGTACAGTCCCGGCTGCGCCGCGCGCAGCGCGTTCAGCGGCGCCGCGATGTGCCGGTGATCGTGCAAGTCGCTCGTGTGATAGATGCGCATGGTTAGAGCGGCGCCGCCGCGATCGCGCGCGCAACGACGGGGTTGCTGTCTGCTGCGACGTTCAGCACCCAGTCGGCGTTGCGCTGCAGCGCATCCGGCGGACCGAGGGCCGCACGGACGCGCGCATAGCCGTCGGCCTGTTGCTGCGGGTGCGCCAGCAGCGCGAGAATCTGTTCCGCGAGCGCCGCGGGGGTCGCATCGTTCTGCAGCAGCTCCGGAACGATCGGCGCGCCGGCGACGAGGTTCGGCAGCGTCACGTACGTGCCGTGGTAGACGCGGCGCGCGATCTTCGCTTGCGCTTCGGAGAGCACGTACAGCGCGACGGCCGGCGTGCCGATCAGCGCGGCCTCGAGCACCGCGGTCCCGGAGGCGATCGCGGCCGCGTCGGCCTCGTGCAGCGCGGCGCGCGCGTCGCGCACGATCTCGAGCGGGAGCGGCGAGCGCAGCGCGAGCAGGTGCTCGAGATGCTTCTGCGCGTCCTCGCCCGCGGCGACCAGCAGCGCGCGCACGTTCGGCCGCGACTCGCGCGCGCGCGCCAGCGCGTCGAGCAGCCGCGGCGCGTGGCGCTCGATCTCGCCGGCGCGGCTGCCGGGGAGCAGCGCGATCGTGCCGCCGCCGGCGGGCGCGGCCGGGCGCGGAGCGCGCGCCGCGATCGTGGAGACGAGCGGGTGGCCCACGTAGCCGATCGGGAGCCCGAGCGAACGGTAGAACTCCGCTTGGTGGCGGAAGACCGTGAGCGCGTCGCACAGCGCGGCGACGCGGCGCGCGCGCTTCGCGCTGTCGAGCCACGCCGAAGGCGGCGCGTAGTACACGATCGGCTGCGCAAACCCGAGCCGGCGCAGCAGCGCCGCCAAGCGCAGGTTGAACGCGCCGAAGTCGACCAGCACGACGAGATCGGGCGGCGCGCGCCGCAGCGCGACGGCGACGCGCAGCCCGGCGCTCACCGTGCGCGGCAGCCGCCGCAGCGCTTCGAAGACGCCGATCGAGGCCCAGCCGCGGTTGCGCTGCACGATCCGCACGCCGGCGCGCTCGAGCCGCTCGTCGCCGATCCCTTCCGCCTCGATCGCCGCACGCGTTCGCATCGCACCCAGCAAGTCGGCGGCCAACAGCTCACCAGATGCTTCGCCCGTCGAGAAAAAGACTCTCATGCTGATGGCCCGAGCGCAGGCGCGCCTATTTGAGGATCCCGCGCTCGGAGGGCGCTTCGAGAAACTCGAGCAGCGTGCGGCCTTCTGGGGTTTTCACGCTGTCGCGCAGCGCGGCCACCGCGCGCGAGACGCTCTGGCCGTTGGCGTAGAGCGTCTTGTAGATCTCTTTCAGCTCGGCGATCGCGTCGCGCGCGAAGCCGGCGCGGCGCAAGCCGACCAAGTTCGGGCCGAGCACCTCGGGCGGGTTGCCGTCCGCGAGCAAGTACGGCGGAAGATCTTTGCCGAGCTTCGCGTAGCCGCCGACGAACGCGTGCCGCCCGATGCGCACGAACTGGTGCACGCCGGCCATCGCGCCGATCCCGGCATGGTCCTCGACGACGACGTGCCCGGCGAGCTGCGCGAGGTTCGACATCGTCACGTGGTTGCCGACCCGGCAGTTGTGCGCGACGTGCGTGTAGGCGAGCAGCAGACAGTCGTCACCGATCGAGGTGACGCCGCCGGCGTCGGCGGTTCCGCGGTGGACCGAGGCGTACTCGCGGATCACGGTGCGCGCGCCGATCGTCGTGTGCGCGACCTCGTCCGGCTCCGCTTTGCGGTCTTGCGACGGCGCGCCGATCGTCGCGAACGGGTGGATCGTCGTGTCCTCGCCGATCGTCGTGCGCCCGGTGACGACGACGTGCGCGAGCAGCGTCGCGCGCGGCCCGATCGTCACGTGCTCGCCGATCACGCAGTACGGCCCGACGTCGACGGTGCGCGAGAGCTTCGCGTTCGGGTGGACGATCGCGCTGGGATGGATCACAGATGGAGCACCGTCGCATCGAGCGCGAACGCCGACGGGTCGACCGAGATCGAGAACGTCAGCTCGGCGCTGACGACGCGCTTGCCGTCGACGCTCGCCTCGACCGCGACCCAGCCGATGTTCAGCTTGTGCTTCTGCACGCGCGCTTCCATGTCGAGCCGGTCGCCGGGGACGACGGGGCGCCGAAACTTCGCCTTGTCGATTCCGGCCAGATACGGGACCTTGCGCGCCATCTCGCCGGGTTCGAGGATCGCGGTGCCGCCGAGCTGCGCGAGCGCCTCGATCATGTAGACGCCCGGGAACAGCGGGTTGCCCGGAAAGTGTCCGGTGAACATCGGCTCGTTCGCGGTGATGTTCTTGTAGCCGCGCGCGCGCACCATCGGCTCCAGCTCGGTGATGCGGTCGATCAGCAGCATCGGGTAGCGGTGCGGCAAGATCTTCATGATCTCGCGCACGTCGAGGGTCGGCAAAACGGGATTCCTCGCTACTGAGAGTGCATGGGCCGAAGGCCCACGGCGGGCTCGTCGAACGACGAACCGACAAGCTCGCGCACGGCCGTGCAGTGCAGCTTGTGCCCGCTCTTGATCGCGATCACCTCGCACTGCGGGTAGGCGCCGAGCAGCGCGAAGTCGCCGACCAAGTCGAGGATCTTGTGGCGCGCCGGCTCGTACGGCGAGCGCAGCGGCTTGAGCGGTCCCTCCGGACCGAACACGACCGCGTTGTCGAGCGTCCCGCCCTGCGCGAGCCCGCGCCCGCGCAGCGCCTCCAGCTCGTGCAGGAAGCCGAAAGTGCGGTTCGGCGCGATCTCCGCGCGGTACGTCTCGGGCGTGATCTCGGCTTCGACGTACTGCGAGCCGACCGGGCTCGGGTAGTCGATCGTCATCCGCACCCGGAACGCGGACGCCGGCGCGACGATCAGCAGCTTCTCGCCGTCGCGGAAGACGCGCGGCTCGGTCGGAATCCAGCGCCGCCGCGCCTCGTGGAGCGTCGCCAGCCCGACCGCCGCGACCGCGTCGGCGAAGACCTTCGCGCTGCCGTCCTCGACCGGGATCTCCGGCCCTTCGACCTCGATCAGCGCGTTGTCGACCCCGCACCCCAGCAGCGCCGAGAGCAGGTGCTCGACGGTCGAGACGCGGTGCCCGCCGGCACCCAGCACGGTCGCGCGCGCGGTGTCGACGACGTAGTCGCCGCGCGCCGGGAACTGCACCTGGCCGTTCAGCCGGAACTGCAGGCCGTGGCCGGCCGGGGCGGGGAGGACGCGGGCGCTCGCCGGCGCGCCGGTATGGAGGCCGGCGCCTTCGAACGCGATCGCGTCGCGCAACGTCGTCTGGTACTGCACGTCAGCTCTTTTCGCCGCCGCCCTTCTCCAGGGCGTCGACCCGAGCATACAGCTTCGGCAAGCGCCGAAGGTACGCCTGGAGCCGCACGTGGTCGCGGTGGTTCTGCGCCGGCTGGCCGGTGACGAAAGCCCCGTCCGGGACGTCGCCCCAGATGTGCGAGGCGCCGCCGATGACGACCCGGTTTCCGATCTTCACGTGCCCCTTGAAGAGCACCGACCCGGCGACCAGCACGTTGTCGCCGATCTCGGTCGTCCCGGCCAGCCCGGCGAGGGCGGCGATCACGGTGTCGCGGCCGATCCGCGAGTTGTGGCCGATCTGGCAGAGGTTGTCGATCTTCGTCCCGGCGCCGACCGAGGTGACCCCGGTCTGGGCCCGGTCGATGCAGGTGTTCGCCCCGACCTCGACGTCGTCGCCGAGCTCCACGATCCCGACCTGCGGGATCTTCATCGCCCGCCCGTCGACGAACGCCCAGCCGAAACCGTCGCTCCCGATCACCGCGCCGCTCTGCAGGACGACGCGGTTCCCGGCGACGCAGCGGTCGGCCAGGTACGCGCGCGGGTGGAACAGGCAGTCTTCGCCGAGCGCGGCCGCGGCGCCGACCGCGACGCCGGCGTGCAGGACGCTGCGCGCGCCGACCCGCGCCCCGGGCCCGACCGCGACGTGCGGCCCGATCCAGACGCCCTCGCCGAGGCTCGCGCTGGGGTGGATCGCCGCGCTGGGGTGGACGAACGGGCCCTTCGGCCGCGGCGGCTCGAGGGCGGCGAGCAGTGCGGCGAGCGCGGCGCGCGCCGACGGCACCGCGAGCAGCGGCTTCGGATACGTCTCGCCGGCGCCGACCAGCGCGGCGTCAGTCAGCACCGCCGCGGCCCGCGAGCCGAGCGCCGTCTTGAGATAGCGCTCGTCGACCGCGAACGTCAGCGTCGCCGGGTCGGCGTCGTCGACCGCGGCGATGCGCTCCACGACGACGGACGGATCGCCGATCACCTGCCCGCCGGTCCGCTCGGCCAACTGCGCCAACGTTCCCAGCACGTCCGGCGCCTTCGGCGCCGGATGGTTCGTCATGGCGAGGGGGTGCCTTTGTCGTCGATCTTGAGGATCTTCTCGACGTCCTTGGTGATGTCGACCCCGCCGTAACCGACGTACTGCCGGGTGAACACGTAGCTGAGCTTCTTGTCGCTCGCGACCTGCTTCGCCGCCGCCGTCACGTCGTCGCTCAGCTCCTTTTGGTCGTTCGCGAAACGCGCTTGCAGCTGCGCGCGCGCCTGCGCCTTCGCTTGCGGCGAGCGGTTCGAGCGCTCGATCGTCGCCGCGTCAGCCGCCAGCTGGTTCTGGTAGTTCTGGAACTTCGGCCAGTTCTGCGAGATGCGCTGAACGTCGACCAACCCGATGGTGCTGTGGTCCCCGCCGGTGCAGGCGCACAGCGAGCTCAGCGACACGGCGGCGAGAATTGCGCGCGAGACGGAAGTTAGGGTCATTCGTGGAGGCTTTCGATGTCCTTGAGAGCGTCCGGCGTGAGATCGACTCCGCCGGCGGGGGCGACGATGTTGGTGAGCACGACCGAGATCCCGCGCTGCTCCGCGATCAAGCGGACCTCGCGGTCGATCTGCGCGGTGATCTGGTCGTAGAGCTGATCGTGCTTTCGGCGCAGCGAGGCGATCTGCGCGTTCGCGCTCTGCGTTGACGCCGTGTCGATCCCGTGGAGCTCGGCGTAGCGGCGCGAGAGGTCGCTGCGCGTTTTCTGGAAGTCGGCGATCGTCGTCTTCGCGTCGCTCTGGAAGCGCTTCGCGTAGTCGTTGTGGAGCTGTTCGATCCGAGAGCGCAGCGCGGGCGGCAAGTTGCCGCTCAGCCGCTGCTGGCCGCCGCCGGTCTGCACGACCGGGCCGGCGCTCGAGACTTGCCGCGCGAGCGAGCTCTGGCGCTGCGCGAGCGAGCTGAGCGAGTGCTGCCGGATCGAGGCGACCTGCGCGTTCAGCTCGCTCTGCACCTGGTCGTGCAGCTGCGTCTGCAGCGCCGCCAGCGTCTGCTGGTCGCGGTTGCGCTGCGCCGCGAGCGCGTCGGCTTCTTTGCGGTCGATCGCGGTGAGCTGCTTCTGCGCCTCCTCGCGCGCCGCGTCGTCGAGCGCGAGCGACGAGAGCTTGGTGCGCAGCGCCAGCCGCTGCGGCGCGTCCTCGTTCGCCAGCTTCAGCGAGAGCGCCGACTCCTTCGACTGCAGCTCGTCGGCTTTCGCCTGATACGTGCGCGCGGCGCGGTCGCTCAGCGCCTTCTGCGCGGCGTTGATCTGCGCTTGGTCTTGCTTCTGCAGCGTCGCGCGGTACGCGTTCAGGTCGCGCTGCGCTTGCGCGGCGACGCCGCTCTGCTGCTGCGCCGCGGTCGCGTTGACGTTGCCCGCGATCTGGCCCGCGCTCGGCCCGTTGATTCCGGCGCTCTTCATCGCCGCGGCGATCGCCGCGTTCTCTTGCGCCATGTACTGCTGCTGCTTCTGCGCGATGAGCTTCTGCGTGCGGTCCGCCGCGTCGTTGAGCTGCTTCTGAAGCTCGGCCTCGCGCCTGCGCAGCTCCGGATCGCTGGCCGCGAGCTGGGGAGCGGTCGTGGTCAGATCGAACGCGTCGATGCTGCGCTCGTAGTGCGCGAGCTGATCGTAGAGCGGGTGCTTGTGCACCAGCTCGTCCATGCGCACGTATCCGACGACCCCCGACCCCGAGGTCGCAGCCGGCTTGGAAGCCGGGGTGCACCCGGTGAGCGCGAGCGCGGCCGGCGCGCACACGCTGAGCGCAAGGGCGACAAGGCCCGAATGCGTCATTTGAGCTTGGCGGTGACGTCTTTGGTGATGTCGGTCCCGCCGAACACGATGTTGCCCTTGTCGACGACGAGCACCAAGCCTTTGCTCTTCGCGACGTCGGAGATCGCCGCGCGCGTCGAGTCGACCACCGGCTTCAAGGTCGCGTTCTGGCGGTCGTCGAGCGTCTTGCGATAGTCTTTCAGCACGGCGTCGCGGTCCGCGTCGGTCTTCGCGCTCTTCAGCTTGTCCTGCGCGACCTTTTGCTGGTCGGCCTGAAACTTCTGGAAGTCGTCGGTCGCCGCTTTCACCTTGGGCGTCTGGTCGATCGCGGCTTGGTCGACGAAGCCGACGCTCGAGGGCGGCGGCGAGGACTGCGGCGGGACGGGATCGCCGGGGCCGCTGAGCAGATCGCGCACGTTTCCGGTGATGTCGGTGCCACCGAAGACGACGATCCGCTTGTCGACGACCACCGAGAGGCTCTTCGACGAGGCGACCGAGGCGATCGCGGCTTGCGCCTTGCCGAACAGCGGGCCGAAGAGCTGGCGCTGCTTGTCGGCCATCCTCTGCTGAAACTCGGCGGCGAGCCGCTGTTGCTCGGCCTGCGAGGCGCGCTTCGCGCGCTTCAGGTACGAGTTGCGCAGGCTGTTGCCGTAGTCGTTCAACTGCTTGTTCGCGGCTTGGAACTGCGGCAGCGCGGCGAGCGCTGACTGGTCGAGCGCACCGATGTCGGTGACGTCCGTCGCGCCGATCGCGGGCGTCGCCAGTACCCCGGCGACGAGCGCGAACGCGAGCGCGGCGGCGCGGCCGCGCGTAAATGGGTTCTTCATGCCTAGAAGCTCTGTCCGATTCCGAACGAGGTGTGCGTGCCCTGACTTCCCTTCGCGAAGTCGAGACGGATGGTGCGAAGCCCGAGCTGCGGGACGTCGAAGCGGAGCCCGACCCCGACGTCGCCGTGGAACGTGTAGCGGTTGAGGTCGAAGATGGTGGTCGTCATCCCCGAGGCGTCGGTCGAGGTCGACTTGCCGCCGCGGATGCGCGTGCCGCCCGACTCGACGAAGCCGACCACGGAGAACTTGCGGTCCTGCGTGAGCGGGACGCGCAGCTCGGCCTGCCCGAGCAGGATGTCGGTTCCGTAGAACGGGTCGGAATACCCGCGCAGATCCTGGTCCGAGAAGATGAACAGCTTGTTGGTCGGGATCGCGCCGGTCGAGATCCCGGCCCGGCCGTGGACGCCGAACGTCGCGTTGCGCATCACCGGGAAGAACTTCGCCGCGTCGACGGTGATGAGCTGGTAGTTGAAGTCCGAGCCGAAGCTGTGGCTGCTGACCTCGTCCTGCAGCGTGACGTTGACGCCGCGGCGCGGGTTGAAGATGTCGTCGCGCGAGTCGGCGCCGACCCCGAACAGGAAGCTGCGGACGTTGTAGGGCTTGTTCGAGAGGATCTGCGCGAGCGAGGGGGCGGTGATCCCGACCGCGGCGCTCGGCGAGTTCGGGTCGACGGCGAACGGGCTGGTCGTCGCCAGCGGGTTCGGGTTCAGCAGCTGGGCGTTCGGGAAGACGTAGCCGCCCGGCAGGTCGGCCGACGCCGCGACCTTCTGGACGTTGACCCCGCCGGAAACGCGGTAGACGTCGCTCAGCCGGCGCCCGATCGTCGCCGAGATCCCGCTCGCGCGCGACTTGTAGGTCGACACGATCCCGTTCACGACCTGGAAGTTGGTCGGGTCGCTGGGGACGATCGTGACCGGGAAGGGCTGACCGCTGTTCGCGGCGGGACACGGGGTCGTCGCCGGGAGCGGCGTCGCCGTCGCCAGCGGCCGGCGGGCGCCGCCGAGCGGCGCGGGTGCCGGCGTCGTGATCACGCCCGCCGAGCAGGCCGCATACACCGGGTAGAAGTTCGTCTGCTGCTGGGTGAAGATGGTCGCCGCGAAGCTGTAGCGCTGAGACTTCTCGGTCTTCCCGACGTACGGGATCGTCACCGAGAGCTGCGCGTCGCTGACCCGCGAGCCGCGCTCGAGGCGCACCGAGGCGCCGTTGCCGGTCCCGTTGATGTTGTTCTCCTGGTACGAGAGGGTCCCGGTCAGGCCGGTTCCCGTCAAGCCGCCCGAGTAGCCGGCGCCGACCTGCGCGGTCCCGGTCCGCTGCTCCTTGACCTGCCAGTTGAGCGTCACCAGCGCCGGGCGCTTGGGATCGGGGCCGGGCTTGGCCTGGAAGTCGATCTTCTCGAAGAAGCCCAGGTTGTTGAGCCGGTCGTAGTCGCGGCGCAGCCCGGAGTCGGTGACGATCGCGCCCGGCAGCAGCCGCAGCTCGCGCCGGATCACGTCGTCGTGGGTCTTGGTGTTGCCGGTGATCTCCACCGCGCCGACCCGCAGGACGCTGATCGTGTAGCGCACGTCGGCGGTCCCGGCCTTCTGGTCGATCGTCGTCGGGTCGACGCCGGCCTCGACGTCGCCGATCTTCAGGTCGTACTTCTCGTAGAGCGTCTTGAGCGCGTCGTAGTCCTTGTCGCGCTGCGCTTCGGAGTACGGGCTGCCGGGCTTGGTGACGAGCGCGTTCTGGATCAGGTTCGGCGGCAACACCGGGTCGGCTTCCGGGTACGGGGTGATGATGATCTTGTTGACCGTCAGCCCTTCCTGAATCTTCAGCGTCAGGACGCCGTCGGGGCTGATGTTGACGTCGGTGACGTGCGAGGGCAGCTGCCCGCCGAAGCCGATCTTGTCGTAGTAGCTGTTGATCTTCAGCACGTCTTGCTGGTAGGTCTTGATGTTGAAGACCTGGCCCGGCGCGGTGTCCATCAAGGCCATCAGCGTGTCGGCCGAGACGCTCTTGTTGCCCTCGAACCGGATCGAGGTGACGACCGGGTTCTCGATCACGCGGAAGGTCACGGCGACCCCGTCGGGGCGCTGCTTGATGATCGGCGGCGCCTGGTCGGCGAAGAACCCGAGGTCGGCGATCGCGCGCAGGTCCTGCTGCACGATGGCCGGGTCGAACGGGTCGCCGACTTTCGTCTTCACGACGGAGAGGATGCGGTCGGTCGGGATGTGGGCGTTCCCGGTGACCGAGACCGAGACGACGGTGGGGGCGGCCGGCGCCGAGTAGGCCGGGGGCATCACCAAACCCAGAAACGCAAGCACGGCGAGCACGGTGCGCGGCGTGCGGCGGAGCCGTTCGAACAAGCGGAAGACGTCCTTCGTACGATGGGGAGCCCTGGCGCGGCAGCCGTGGGCGACCGGCGGGTTGCTGGTATGGGATGAACGCGTGACGGTCGGTGCGCGTTCCCGGCCACAGGGTACGACATGCCGCGCTCAGGGCCTTTCGGGCGAGCCGTCCGCGGACTGCCGCCCGACTGTCGCAGCTCGACAGTGGGGCGGCACGCGTCGCCGCGATACCTGCCGCGCATATTATTGGATCAGATCGGTCCTCATCCGAAGCGAAAAGGACCGATGTGGCCGGAAGCGCGCCCAGCGCAGTCTCGGTTCGACCGCCTCCGCTGGAGCGCGACCAACCGAACGCGTGTTCCCCATCTGAGTTCGGACCGCGATCTCGGCCGCTGGCGACGAGAGCTAAACGGTTACCGCCTGTTAGGCCGGCAAACCAGCGTGCGTGACGCGCTCTCGGAAGCGCTGCTCAATCTCGGCACGCCGTCCGACCTGTTCGGGCGGAAGCAATACGAACACACGGATGATCTCGACGTTGTAATCAGCGAGAATCGAACACATCGCGTGTCGCACTGATGTTATGACCACCGATTCACCACCGGGCTTCGTAAGGCGGATCATCTGATTTGCCTGATCCTCGTCGTCATTTTTTTCTTCGTCGAGCGCCCCCGAAAGGGCCGGCGCAGGCACCCGCGATCCGATCTTGGTCAACGCCTTTCGTTCGTGCCAGACTTTCCAAAGCCGCGGGTCAATGTCGAAGTCGGCCGCGGCCTGTAGCGCGCATTCGGTCAACTGTTTCCGAAGCTCGACGTAAACATCATACGCGCCCGGGCCCGGCTGAAAAGGTCTAGCAAGACGGTGAAACTCAGCAACCATCTTCGGCGTCTTCCGGGCCAGCATCGCGCGCGCCATTAGCTCGGCAATCGGATCCCCGAACTTGCGTGGTGAGTTCAGCTCACGGTCAATGCGAGCATAGATATCGTCATCGGTGAAGCGCGCCCACTTGCGATCCTTGATGGCGGTGACAATACCCTCCTCAGACACATCTAGATCGTTGTCGTCAAGCCCCAGGAGGGCCTGAATAACCTCTTTCAGGAGCCATTCCGACGCTGCAACCGTCCTATGGTACGCGACCTGCTGATAGTCTTCAAGACGAGCGATCAGGAACGCGTCTGCCGCTCTCACGGCTCTAAATGTCAAGCACGGCCGTTGCTCGTTGTCCTCGCAGAGCTGACTAATCATGTAGTCGAGGTCGATCGCGCCATATGGCAGCCCGGTGAAGTGACTTGTGCGCGGGAGGAAGTCGAGGCGATCTGCATCGAGGTCGCTGGAGATTAAATTTGCGAGCTTGAAATCAGGGTCCGAACGACTGAAGACGGACGCGACATCGCTCGGATTGATCCCGTCGTCCGAGAGAGCGCGCCTGACGTCTTCGTCGTACTCCAGGATTTTGCCGCCCACGTCTTCGTGCTTGAAGAACGGTGTCAGCTTCGCACAAAAGTTCTCAATAGCGTCCTGCGTCGCGTGCGAAAACGGGTAGTGCCCGACATCGTGCAAGAGGCCGGCGAGGCGCAGACGCTGGATCAACTCGTAATCGTCTGCAGTCAAGTCTTTGCCGCGACGGCGCAGTAGCGACTCGGCCATGCGTCCCGCGATGTGACAAGCGCCCACGCCGTGGGAGAAGCGCGAATAGTCCGCGCCTGGAAAGACGAGGCTCGCAAGGCCGAGCTGCTTGACCTTGCGCAGTCGCTGAAAGACGGCGCAATCGATGACGTCCCACTCGACCTTGCTGAGACCGATCGTACCGTGAACCGGATCGGCTATGCGCCGATAGTTAAACGTCCTTATCGCAACACCCCGACGAAGGGTTATTGCGTCTTAACGTGCTCCCGAAGCGCCTGCTTTCCCTGCTCAAGATAGCGCGCGAGTTCGGGCTTCTGCTCGCGTATCACACGGTCTACGTTTGCTTCGTCCTTACGGGACACGCGGCGAAGATAGTCAATGGAGCCAACGAGCTCGAGCCAGTCCGCGTCGCTTAGCTCCACGCCGGCGGGAACGGCAAAAAGCCCCGTTGCCGCCTTGAGCTTGCTAAGCTGGGCTTCCGAACTCACGGCGTAGCCGTTCGGCGATTCCCCGACTGCGAGCGATTCCGCCAGCGAGTAGTAGTCGCGCGCCAGGCTGGGGCTGTACGGGCCCTTCTTGTACCAGCCGTAGCGGTAGCCGAGGTCTACGCCTCCTATGGCTTGGCCCAGGTAAACCGCCTTCTGCAGCCGCTTCCGGTCCACAACTGTATCGATAGTTGGCTTCACGTCCAGCGCGTCCAGGACGGACTTGAGCACGGCGAGCTTCGGCTGCATCTCTAGAAATACACTCGTCGACATCAGTTTTGCCTCCTGGCTGCGGGCGTGTCGGCCTCACAATCCGCCCGGCCGTCCCTGCTCCGCTGCTTCGAGAGTATGGTACCAGAAAACTTTACCTAGCAGTAGGGGCTTTCGAGAAAAAATACGCCAGATATTGGGATTCGCACGTATGTTCGCTAGCGGCTCAGCATATATTTTGGTACCAGAAAACTCTCCGACATGGGACGACCAGGCAAGCACGGGAACGTCCGAGCGAAGATGCACTATCCGGTCGCGCCTGAGACGAGGGGCATCCTCGCGACGCTCGCGGACCAGCTGAGAAGGAACATCCCGGCGTGCTCATAGATGGCCTGGCTATGGGCCTGTGGCGGGCGCTTCGCGGCGAGGAGCCGCCGCCACCACCTCCGCCACCCCAGCCGCCCCTCGGGAAGGGGCCACGCGGGCCTCGGGCTCCCCGCAATCCGAAGAACGCGCCGACTTCGACGTTACGCGCTGGTACGTGACGCGTCGGGCTGCTGCGGGCTTGACGGCGGTCGCCGATGCAGCCCATGCGTGTACGCGCACTCGTCGACAAATTGCCAGGTGCGGCCCAACAGCCCCAGAGGTATCCGCAAGCGATCACGGCGCCGCTGTGGGCTAAGCGGAAATACTCTTTGGCTGTAAGGTTCGAGGCGTAATGCCGCAAGAAAGTACTCACTGAACGTGGCTGTAAAGCTGCGCTGAATCGGTGCACACGCGACCCCGGTCATGGATAGCTCGCGTATCTTAGGCGGTGCCCCCATTGATAAGGACTAGAGCATGACGTAGTGACCGCGCGTCATGTCCCTCGCCACTGCGCTCAATCGTGTGAATGAGGGGACTTGTTGTGCGCCTGATCCGCGTTGCTGCTGACCGATGCGGCGCAGCTTGTTCAGACTACCGCTCGACTGTCGCGCTTATGGGTATTTGCGCACGATTGACAAGGTGAAGCCTTTGCGGTTCGAGAGCGGCTGGATGCCCTTGAGCCGCAGGATGTTGCCGCCTTGGCCGGGCTGAATCGCCGGATCGCCGTTCTGCTGGAAGTAGTTGAACTGCACCGAGGTGACCGCGTCGGGCCGGGCGGTGAAGCCCGCGGTCGTGCGCACCGGGTTCGAGAGCGTCTGCCCGAAGCTGAAGTAGACGTCGCGCCGGCCGAGCTGCTTGAGCGCGTTGTAGCCGATCCCGCCGCCGTAGTCGACGGTCAGCTCGAAGTCGGTCAGGCCGAGGGGTCCGGTGAAGAGACGCTCGACCGGCGTGAGGAAACGCTGCGCGAGCTGGCCGTTGAGGATCGAGAACGCCTCTTGGTTGAAGCTGATCACGCCGGCTTGATACGGCGTGACGCCGGGCGGGAGGAGCGGGTTCGACTCGCCGGGCGCGCCGCGCAGCGTGGTGCCGTTCTGCTGCTGGCCGAAGTTCACCGCACCGAACACCGACGCGTCGAGCAGCAAGCCGATGATCTGCTCTTGCGAGTACGGCGGGTTCGACGAGTACTGAATCACGGAGCCCGTGCCCGCCGCCAGCTCGTCGGCCGGGCCGTCGACGGTAACGACGATGTCGGCGCTGCCGACCGCGTTGCGCGTCGGATCCGGGTCGGGATTGGTGACGTGCGCGAACGCGCGCAGGTCGATGTACGGCAGCAAGCCGCGCGAGGGATCGAACGCGACCGCGGCCTGCTGCACGCGGAACACGCGGTTGTAGGTCGAGAAGATTCCGCCCGGCGTGGCGGTCAGCACGCCGGCCAGCTGCGGCGCCGAGAGCGAGCCGGTCAAGTCGACCGATCCGGTCGTGCCGATGTCGATGTACGGTGAGTTCGCCTGCACGCGAACGTTCTTGCCGGCGCGCGCCATCACGTCGAGCGCGACGTCGAACGGCAGCCCGCCGCCGCTTCCGCCGGCAGCGCTTGCGCCGCCGCTCGCGCTGCGGTAGATCGACAGGATCGGGATCGACGCGTTCGAGAGCGCCAGGTCGCCGGTCAGCACCGGCTTCGGTTTCGCGCTGCGCAGCTGCAGCGTGCCGTCGACCGTGCCGCGGCCGTAGTTCGGGTTGTCGAGCTGCGCGCCGTGCGCGGTGAGCTGGATCGTGTAACCGGTGTCCGGCGCGCCCGGGAACGGCAAGGTGAAGTCACCACTGCCGTCGAGCGTCCCGCGCCCGAGGTTCGCGTGCAGCGCTTGCAGCGCGACGCTCGTCCCCGCGAACGCCAGCTGCGCGTTCGCGTTGGCGACGCCGGCGCGGTCGAGCGCCGAGAAGTACGAGCCCTTCGCCAGCGTGACGTTGCCGTCGACGCGCGGCGCGCCGACCGTCCCTTCGATCGCGAGCCGGCCGTCGACCGTCCCGCCCAGTTTCGTCTGCGGACCGGGAACGAACGGCGCGAACGGCGCGAGGTCCAGCCCGCCGAGTGCGAGCGTGAACGAGAGCGCGGCCTTCGGGCTCACCCCGAGCGGGCGCAGCGTGAGCGGAAGCTGACCCGCGATGAGCACGTTGCCTTTCCCGAACGTCGCCTCGGCGTCGTTCACCTGCAGCGTCTTACCGTCGAAGCCGACGTTGCCGAGCACGCGCGGAACCGCGAGCGAGCGGTAGCGGCCGTTCGCGATCTCGAAGCCGAGCGTTGCGCGCGGCTTCGCGAACGTGCCGCCGATCCGCGCGTCGGCTTGCACCGCGCCGCCGATGTCGTAGCGCGGACCTTTCGGATCGATCGTCGCCAGCGCTTTCGCGAGGTCGGCGGCCTGCGCGTGAATCGCCAGCGCGAGCGGATCGGCGGTCGAAAGCCCGAACGAGCCGCTCGCATCGAAGCGCACGAAGCCCAGATCGACGACGCTGTTGGCAAGCGAGACGCGCGAACCGTCGCTGCGCGCGTGCACGTTTCCGGCGTACACCTTGTAGCCGAAGAACGAGCCGTTGGCGATCGTCGCGTCGCCGTTCACGCCGAGCCGCGGCCAGCGGCCGGCGAGCGAGCCGTTCGCGTCGACTTGGCCCAGCAGCGGCGCGGTGATCCCGAACGGCGGCAGCCAGGTGCCGAGATCGACGTGCTGCGCGTGGACGTTCGCGCGATACGTCGCGCGCTCGATCGCCGCGACCGGGTTGCCGGCGGCGGCGACCATCGTTCCGTTCGCGCGCAACGCGCCGTGCGCGCCGCGCACGTTCAGCGCCGCGGTGACGGTCCCGCCGCGCTGCGACCAGCTCGCGTCGGTGGTGCCGAACGCGAACCGGCGGTAGCGGAAGTTCGTCACGTCGACGCGGCCCGCGGTGCGCGTGGCGACCCCGTCGTTCGCGAACGAGAGCGCGACCCGGCCTTTGCCGTCGAGCGTCTCGGCTTCGTCGAAGTAGTCGTCGAAGTCGGCCAAGTTCGCCGCGTCGCTCCGCACGTCGACGTTGAACGCGCGGTTCGCGACCGAGACCGACGCGTCGACCTGCGCGTGCGTCGAACCGACGGTGACGACGCCGTTCGTCGCCTGCACCGCGCTGGGCGAGGCGACGAGCGCGGCGCGCGCGGCGTGAAAGGCAAGCCCGTTGTACGAGCCTTCGGGGACGGCGACCTCGCCGGCGACGCGCGGCCGCGCGCCGTTGCCGCGGATACGCACGTTCGCCGAGAAGCTCCCTTCGAGATACTTCACGGGGAGCTTCAGCGCGCGGCGCACTTCGCCGACGTCGCCGATCGGCACGGTTGCGTTCAGGTCGTACGCCAGCGCGTTCGGGCCGCTCGAGCCGACCCCGAAGACGCGCCCGGCGAACCGCCCGTAGGTGGTGCCGAACGCCGCCACGCCGGTGCGCACGTCGGCGGTCCCGCGGGCCAGCGCGAGATCGGCGCCGCCGCTGATCGGATAGCCCGCCGCGACGCCGTCCGCGAGCGAGACGACGCCGTCGAACGAGGGCGCGCCGCCGCGCACGTCGGCGACGCCGAAGGCGCCGATCGTCCCGCCTTGGACCGGCAGCCCGGCGCCCCGCAGCGCCGCGACCGGAACGGCCGGCGCGGAGACCAGGAACGGGCCGCCGAGGTCGGCGGCGACGACGTCACCCCCGCCGATCGAGCCGTCGGCGGCGATCAGCCGCAGCGACTTGCCGCCCTCGTCCACGGCGAGCGTTCCGGCGACCCGGTCGAACGCGACCCCTTTGATGCGCGCGCCGGCCAGCTCGGCGCCGGTGGTCTGCACCACGATCCGGTTGGCGGCGATGGTCGCGCGGATCGGGCCGTGGACCGCGCCGCGCGCGCTCGGGTCGGCGATGAACGGCTGCAGCTGCTCGAGCCGGCCGTCGTAGGTGCCCTCGAGCGCGAAGATTCCGCCGTCGTAGGCGCCGTTGCCGCTGAAGCGCCCCAGCGGCCCGGCGAGGTCGATCGCCGCCAGCCGCACGTCGTTCAGCGTCCCGCCCAGGTCGACGCTCCCCCTGCCCAGCGCGTACGGCCCGTAGCGCAGGTCGCGCCCGTGCAGCACGCCCGCCAGCCCGAACGCGTCGGGCGTTCCGCCGCCGGCGAAGTCGCCGTCGATCACGCCCGAGAGCTGCGGGAAGCCGGCGATCGAAACGCCCGGCAGCGTCGCCTCGCGGCGGACGTCGGCGAGCCGGAAGCTGCGCGCGTGAAGCCAGCCGGCGCTCTGCGAGATCGGGCGCTGCAGCTCGAAGCCGCCGGCGAGCGACTCGCCGTTGGTGCGCGAGAACGCGAACGGCCCGAACTCGCCGACGCCCTTGGTGTTCACCGCGAACGTTCCGGCGCCGTTGGTGCCGCCGACGGCGCCGATCGTCCCGCGCGCGCTGAACATCTCGCCGGGCGGCTGCGTGAGCAGCGCGGTCGCGATCACGTCGGCGTCGGGCGCGAAGGTGTCGGCGTACGGGAGCGTCGCGCCGCGGCCGCGCGCGTTCGCCACGATCTGCACATCGTCGCCGGCGTCGCCGACGATGACGCGCCCGCCGAGCGCGACCGCCGCCGCGCCGAAGTGCCCTTGCACGCCGTCGATCACGATCGCGTTCTGGTAGTAGTCGGCGCGGCCGTCGAACCCGTCGAACGCGTAGCGGTCGTACGCCGCGTGCGGCGCGCGAAAGACCGAGCGGATCAGCGGCGCCGCGAGCTTCGAGCCGAGCAGCGTCTCGAAGTGCGCGCCGCCGCGCAGCGGCAGGTGCTGCGAGAAGCCGAACAGCGTGCGCAGGTCGTGCAAGTCGGCGTTCGCGGCGAACGCCATGCGGAACATCGGCGTCCCGAACAGGTCGTAGATCGCGCCGCGCCCGTGAACGGGGATCCCGCCGAGCTCGCCGTCGATCCGGTCGACCGCGAGCATGTCGTCGACCATCAGCAGCGGGCCGTGCAGGTTGCGCACCTCGCGCGCCAGCCCGCCGACGGCGAGCCGGCCGTCGCTCAGCTGGGCGCCGCCGCCCAGCCGGTAGTTGAACTCCTCGCCGGCTTTAGGCGCGAGCGCGAAGTAGCGCGCGTCGACGTCGTGCAGCAGGCCGTCGTCGAAGCGCACCGCTTTGGAGTGGATGAAGAAGCCGAGCGCGCCGCGCAGCGGAAGCGCGCGCGCGGTGATCGTGTTGAGCGCGATCCCGCGCTGCACGTCGATCACGGTGCGCTCGCTGAGCGGAAAACGTTCGACCGGCGCGCCTTGCGAGCGGCGCCCGAGCATGACGCCTTCGATCTTCGCGGTCGTGCGCGCGTCGGACTTGACCGAGGCGTCGATCGAGACGTGCTCGATCGACTGGTTGGCGAGGTCCGGCTGCAACGGCGCCGCGTCGACGAGCCGAATCTCGCCGTCGCGGACGCGCGCGGTGAAGTAGTACGGCGCGGCGGCTTTGCGCGTCGGCGCCGGCGGCGTCCCCGGGGTTCCGCCGGTGCGGTTGAAGGTCAGCGTTCCGTCGGCGTGCCGGGTGATGGTCAGGACCGGCTTCTGGATCGCGATCGCGGCGAACCCGAAGCGGTGCGCGCCGCCCGGGAAGATGTCGCGCAGCGCGTAGTCGACGTCGACGCGCTGCGCGTCCAGGACCGGGTCACCGTTCTTCACGACGTGGACGTCGAAGAGGACCGCGTGATGTGTTCCGAGCGTCTGGCCGCCGATCGAGACCTGATAGCCGGTCGCGGCGGAGAGGACGCCTTGCAGGATCAAGCGCGTGATCGCGTGCCGCGCCGCGATCAGCACCACGAGGAGCACCGCCACCGTCGCGGCGACGACCACCGCGCGACGCGACGCTCTCACGCGAAACACCGCTTCCTACGTCCCCGAGCAGCCATCTTAACAAACGTACGTGACGGACCTTGGAAAACGTCGGCGGCTCGGCCCGTCAGGGGCCGAACGCGATGGGATCGGCGCTCGTCTAGAGCGTCGAAGCCACTAGAGATCCAGGTTTCGAACCGTGCGAGCGTGCTCTTGGATGAAGAGCTTGCGCGGCTCGACCTTCTCACCCATCAAGGTGGTGAACATCTTTTCAGCTTCACCTTGCTCACCCTCGCCCTCTAGCGTTACCTGCTTGAGCCGGCGTGTGCGCGGGTCCATCGTAGTGTCGGCCAGCTGCTCGGCGTCCATCTCGCCGAGGCCCTTGAACTGCTGGATGGTCCAGTCTTTGGGATCGGTGCCGTCGAAGATCGCGTTCAGCTCCGCCTCGTTGAACGCCCACTCCTGGCGCTTCCCCTTCTTCACCCCGTAGAGCGGCGGCTGCGCGATGTAGACGTAGCCGCGCTCGACCAGCTGGCGCATCTGCCGGTAGAAGAACGTGAGCAGGAGCGTGCGGATGTGCGAGCCGTCTACGTCGGCGTCGGTCATGATGATGATCTTGTGGTAGCGCAGCTTGTCGGCGTTGAACTCTTCGCCGAAGCCGGTGCCCAGCGCGGTGATCATCGTGCGGATCTCTTCGTTCGAGAGCATCTTGTCGAGCCGCGCCTTCTCGACGTTGAGAATCTTTCCGCGCAGCGGCAGGATCGCTTGCGTGTTCGGATCGCGCCCGCCCTTCGCGGTTCCGCCGGCGGAGTCGCCCTCGACGAGGAAGATCTCGGACTCGGACGGGTTCGTCGTCTTGCAGTCGACCAGCTTGCCGGGCAGGCCGCTCCCCTCGAGCACGTTCTTGCGCCGGGTGAGGTCGCGCGCTTTCTTCGCCGCCTCGCGCGCGCGCTGCGCCTGCATGCACTTGTCGACGATGGCGCGCGCGTACTTCGGATTTTCTTCGAGAAAGAACTCGAGCCGTTCGGTGACCAGCGCGTAGACCAGCGGGCGGATCTTGGCGTTACCGAGCTTGGTCTTCGTCTGGCCTTCGAACTGCGGCTCCTGCAGCTTCACCGAGACGATCGCGGTGAGCCCTTCCATGCAGTCGTCGGTCGAGAGGTTCGCGTCCGAATCTTTCAGCATCCCGCGCTTGCGCGCGTATTCGTTCACCTTGCCGGAGACCGCGGTGCGAAACCCGGTCAGGTGCATCCCGCCTTCGATCGTGTTGATGTTGTTGGCGTACGAGTAGACGACCTCGTTGTAACCGTCCTGCCACTGGAAGGCGCATTCGACGACGACGTCGTCGCGCTCGCCGTTGGTCGAGATGACCGGGGTGAGCGACTCCTTGTTCTCGTTGAGCCACTCGACGAATGAGACGATCCCGCCCTCGTACATGTAGGTGCGCTCTTTGGGACCCTCTTCGGGCCGCTCGTCGCGCAGCGTGATCGAGAGCCCGCGGTTGAGAAACGCCAGCTCGCGCAAGCGGTTCTCCAGGATCTTCCACGAGAAGTCGAGCGTCTCGAAGATCGTCGGGTCGGGCTTGAACCACTGATAGGTCCCGGACCCTTCGGCGCGGCCGACCTTCTTGAGCTTCTGCACCGTCACACCGCGCTCGAACGTGATCTCCCACCGCGCGCCGTCGCGCGTCACGCGCGTCGTCATGCGCTCGGAGAGCGCGTTCACGACCGAGACGCCGACGCCGTGCAGGCCGCCCGAGACTTTGTAGCCGCCCTTGCCGAACTTCCCGCCGGCGTGCAGGATCGTCATCGCGACCTCGACCGCCGGCATCTTCTCGTCGGGGTGCATGTCGATCGGGATCCCGCGGCCGTCGTCTTCGACCGAGACCGAGCCGTCCTTGTAGATGATCACCGAGATGGTGCGCGCGAAGCCTGCGAGCGCCTCGTCGACGGCGTTGTCGACGACCTCGTAAACGAGCTGGTGGAGTCCGCGCTCGGCCGTGTTGCCGATGTACATCCCGGGGCGCTTGCGAACCGGATCGATGCCCTTTAGGACCTCGATCTGTTCGCCGGTGTAGTCGTTCATTCGAACCTATGACTTCGACGCGAACCGCCGCTTTTACTTGAATGGAATGACTGATCGGTGGTGCTGTCCGGATCGCGCCAATTCGACCGCGCCGGTGCGAATGGTGCCGGTTCCCGGTGCCCTAGTGCGGCTCTATTGTGCGGACGAACTCATAAAGCTCGCCGAGCGCGTTCTTGCGCACGGCGGAGTCCATCTCGAGCCGGTTCGGATCGATCTGCGTCTCGAGCAGGACGAACGAGCTGGCCAGCTTGCGCAAGCGAACGCGGTCGAGCGGTTGGCGCAGCTTGTGCAGTTTGCTCGCCCGCCACAGCTCGTCCCACCACGTCTTCAGCAGTGCCCGTCGGAACGCGTCGTATTCTTCCGCGGTCAGTCCGTCCACCAGCCCGAGAACGTCTTCGGAGCCCAGCCACGGGGCCTCGAACAGCAGCCGTTCGCAGGCAAAGCGCCGCCGCCGCTCGTCGTCGTCGCGGCACGGCCGGCAGGTCGCCGTTCCCTGGTCGACCGGAGCCTCGCAGAGCGCGCAGAACGCGCCGCCGCGCAAGCGGTGCTCGTTTCGGCTGCGCTCGACGGTGCGGCGGAGGCGGGCCAGCGCATCGTCGAGCGTCCGGGCCGGCGGCTCGGCGGCGAGCTCGTTTCCCGCCCGACGCGGTCCCGCGGGACCGCTCGGAGCGCCGCCCGGTCGCCGCAGCTTTCCGACCCGGAAGCGCAGCCTCGTGAGTGCCCCCGTTTCGGGGAGCAGCCGCAGCCCGCGGACGATCTCGGGCTCCAGGAAGGCGAGTTGGTGCGACCAGGCGGACGAGCTGGTCAGAACGACCAGGACCTCGTCGCGCTCGATCGCGACCGGCTGCGCGGCCCGCGCCACGTCGGCCCCGACGAGCTCGGGCCACGCCGCCCGGGCGGCGAGCAGCGGATCGGAGCCCGGCCCTGGCTTCGGCCGCCAGCCGTCGAGGACCGCGCCGAGCTTCAGCACGGTGTCACCGTCGCCGCGCGGATCGACCAGGTCGCCGCCGCGCCGAGCTCACGCGGCAGCTCGGTCGTCGTGAGGAACGCCTGCTCGAAGCCTTCGACGGCGCCGAGGAAGCCGCCGGCGCGCTCCGCGTCGAGCTCGGAGAGGACGTCGTCGAGCAGCAAGATCGGAGCGTCTCCGGAGCGGGCGCGCATGACGTCGTATTCGGCGACCTTCAGGGCTAACACCGCCGTGCGCTGCTGGCCTTGCGAGCCGAACGCCGCCAGCCGCTTCCCGTCGACGAGCAGCCGCAATTCGTCGCGGTGCGGTCCGACCAGCGTCGTGCGCCGCCGCAGCTCGTGCTCGAGCGCGCCGGCGAGCGCTTCGGCGACGTCGCCGTCGGGGTTCGGCGCGTAGGTCACGCCGAGGCGTTCGCGCGCGCCGCGCCAGCGGCCGTACATCTCTGCCGTCGCCGCGGCGAGCTCGCCGGCGAACGCGCGCCGCGCCGCGATGAGCGCGCTCGCCGGCCGCACCAGCTCGTCGTTGTACGCCAGCAACAGATCGCGATCGGGTGCGATCGCGCCGCGCAGCAGCGCCGACTTCTGCGCGATCACCTTGTGATACAGCGCGAGGTCGCGATAGTACGTCGGCGAGAGCTGTGCCAGTGCTTCGTTGAGAAACGACCGCCGCAGCGCCGGTCCGCCGCCGACTAGCTGCAGATCGGCCGGCACGAACGTCACCACGCGCGCGCGCCCGAGAAAGCGCGCGAAGCCGACCGCACCGCCGTTCACCTCGAAGCTCTTGCGCGTTCCCGCCGGCGTGCGCGTGATCGAGCACCGCAGCCGAACCTCGCCCGCCAGGACGCGCGCTTCGCCGCCGATCTCCGCACGCTCGGCGTCCTCGCGAATCAGCTCGCTCTCGCGATGCGCGCGAAACGATTTCCCGGTCGCCAGCATCGCGAACGCCTCGAGCAGATTCGACTTGCCTTGCGCGTTCGGCCCGACGAAGACGTTGAGCCCCGGCTGCGGCGCAAAATCGAGGCGCTCGTAGTTGCGGAAATCGATCAGCCGCACGCGTTGCAGACGCACGGCAACTTCTTCGGCGAGCGAGGAGCTCGTACCGCCGTTTATTGGCGGAGCGGCATCAAGACGTAGAGCTGTTCGCCGCCGTCGCCGCCGGCTTCGAGCGGGCGGATCGCGGCCGGTGAGAGCGGCCCGAGAAACTCCAGCACGGTCTGCGGCGAGTCGACGTGGTTGAGGATCTCGACCAAGTAGCGCGCGTTGAACGCGATCGCCAGATCTTCGCCAGTCTGCTCGACCTCGAGCTCTTCGTAGGCGTTGCCGGTGACGTCCGACTTCGCGGTGATCATCAGCGTTTGGTTCGCGACTTCCAGCTTCACCATCGAGGCCCGGTCGCCGGCGACGAGCTCGGCGCGCCGCAACCCGCCGATCAGTCCTTGCGTGTTGACGACGAGGCGCCGGTCGAACTTCGCCGGGATCACTTGGCCGTAGTTCGGGTACTGGCCGTCGACCAGTCGCACCACGATCGACGTCGTGCCGGCGTTGAACTGCAGCTGGTTCGCGTTCGCGCCCAGCGCGGTGACTTCGACGGCCTCCGCGGCGCCGAGGTTGCGCGCGACCTCGTTCAGCGCGCGCGACGGCACGATGTACTTCGCGGTGCCGTCGATTCCGCGCTCCAGCGTCGAGGTCCAGCGCGCCAGCCGATAGCCGTCGGTCGCGACCAGCGTAATCTTCTCGCCGTCGAGCTCGACCAAAGTGCCCATCAGCACCGCGCCGCGCGCCTCTTCGTTCGAGGCGGCGAAGATCGTCGCGCCGACGCCTTCGCGGAAGCGCTTCGCCGGCAGCGCGAACGACTGACCTTTCTGCGCGCTCGGGAGCGGCGGATACTCGTCGGCGGGAAGGGCGTGGAAATCGTAGTTCGACCGTTCGGCCTTCACCGAAGCCCGCGTCGGCGAGCCGGTCAGCTCGAGCAGGCCGGCCGGCAGGTTCCCGAGGTAGCCGCTGAAGAGCCGCGCCGGGACGGTGACCGCGCCTGCTTCGCCGATCTCGGCCGGGAACGACTGCTCGAGCGTGAGCTCCAGGTCGGTGGCCCGGACGCGGATCGCGCCTTCGTCGGCCGCCAGCAGGACGTTGGAGAGGATCGGCACCGTCGTGTGCGCGTTGACGACCTTGCTCGCCGCGCCGACCGCCGACGCGATGTCTTTCGTACTACACGTGAACTTCACTGATCCACCGTTCCGAGAACCGGCCGTGGTCCGGTCTTAAGTTGAAGAAAGATCGTCGTACCAGCAGTAAGGCGGTGAACAGCGGGGAGAACCGCCGAACCTCGCTCGTACCACCGGATTGCTCCCGTTTCGGGCTGTGGACGAAAATTGCTCCCGGTCCACCTGATCCCCGCCGCCGGCGCGCGTCCCGTTTTTCCACGGCCTGCGCGCGGCCCTGTGCGCCTCCCGAGGATGGATGATGTGGACTCGGCAGGGGTTCCTTCCGCGCCGGCCGCCGCACCGCAAAAAGAGGCCGGGGACAGCCCCGGCCTCGAGCGCGCGACGGAGGTCGCGTGTTCACTCGCTTTGGATTTGGGCGACGATCGAGCGGATTTTGTTGCGGAACGCTTCGTCGGCGTCCATCATGTCGGCGATCTTGTCGCGCGCGTACATCGCGGTGGTGTGGTCTTTTTTGCCGAACTCACGCGCGATCTGCGGGAGCGAGGCGCCGGTCAGCTGCCAGGAGATGTACATCGCGATCTGGCGCGGGAGCGTCACGCGCTGGTCCCGGCGCTGCGCCTCCATCTCTTTGATCGAGATGCCGTAGTGCTTGGCGACGCGCTCCTTGATGCCGGGGATCGTGACGCGGTGCATCGGCGCGTTCGCGACCGCATTCTTCAGCACTTCGGTCGCCAAGTCGACGGTGATCGCGGCCTTCGTCAGCGAGGCGAACGCGACCACGCGTATCAGCGAGCCTTCGAGCTCGCGGATGTTCGAAGGAATCACTTTCGCGATGAAGGCCAGCACCTCGTCGGGGACCGGAACCTTCTCGGTCTCGGCCTTCTTGCGCAAGATCGCTTCGCGGGTCTCGAAGTCCGGCGGCTGGATGTCGGTGAGCAGACCCCATTCGAACCGCGAGCGCAGGCGGTTCTCCAGCGTCTGGATCTCTTTGGGCGGACGGTCGCTCGAGATGACCAGCTGCTTCTGCGCTTCGTGCAACGAGTTGAAGGTGTGGAAGAACTCTTCCTGAGTCTGCTCCTTGCCTTCCAAGAACTGGATGTCGTCGATCAGCAGCACGTCGACGTGCCGGTAGCGGTTGCGGAACTCGACCGTCTGGTTGTTCTTGATCGCGATGATGAACTCGTTGGTGAACTTCTCGGAGGAGACGTACACGATGTTCGCGCTCGGGTTGCGCTCCAGGACGCGGTGCCCGATCGCGTGCATCAGATGCGTCTTGCCAAGCCCCACGCCGCCGTACAGGAACAGCGGGTTGTACGCCATCGCCGGCGCTTCGGCGACCGCTTGCGCCGCGGCGTGCGCGAACCGGTTCGAGTTGCCGATGACGAAATCGTCGAAGGTGTAGCGCGCGTTGAGGTGGCCGACCCGCAAGTCGTCGGAGGCTGCCGGCTTGGTTGCGGGGGCGACGGCGGTCGCCGGGGTCTGCGTCGCGCTGCCGGGATCGACGACGACGCGCAGCGAGATCTCCGCGCCGAGCAGCTCGTGCAGGACGGCGGTGATGTCGAGCTTCAGCCGGTTCTCGACCCAGTCGCGGGCGAACGTCGTCTGGACCGCGAGGACGATCTCGGAAGGGGTCAGGTCGACCAGCCGCATCGGCTTCAGCCACATCTCGAAGACCGGTTTGTTGTAGCGCGGCTCGAGCCGCTCGAGCGCCGCGGTCCAAAGATCTTGGGGTGCTGTCGCCGTGCTGGTTTGATGCATGCCGTTAACCTGCCGCATGGTCCGAGCCGGCGAGCCGAGACGCGCCGGGGGAGAATGAGCGATGGGCATTGGCCCGGCGGGGGTGGCTTCCTGCGGCGTTTTCCCCCTAGTTGTCCACTTATCCACAGTCGGTTCGGCTCCGTACCGACGAGGCGGATCGCGCGTTTCCACGGCTTTCCCACAAGCACGGATTGGCGCCGAAACCCGCGCCGTACGTGGCTCGGCGGCGCGTTTCGGCCGGGACTCGTCCACAGGCTTCTCCCCAGCTGTGGACAAGCGAGGAACGTTTCGCAGCTGGCCCGTTTTACCTTGACGCTCCCCCCGGCGGACCCGTATACTGTCTTGTCGCACCGCCGGGCGACGGTCCGGCGATCCACCCATCCAGGAGAACTCCCTCGTGAAGCGGACCTATCAGCCGCACAACCGGCGCCGCAAGCGCGTCCACGGCTTCCTCGAACGCATGTCTACGAAGAACGGCCGGCGCGTCCTGGCGGCGCGGCGCAAGAAGGGCCGCCACCGCCTCACCGTCTAGTGGGTTCGGCTGACGCCGAACCTTTCGCGGTCCTCGCTGCGCTGCGGTCCGCCCTGAAATGCGAGCCTATGACTCACTCAAGCGGCGCGGCGACTTCGCCCGCGTGACGCGGCGCGGCAAGCGGCACGCCGGAAGCTATCTGACCTGCTTCGTCGCCGAGGGCCGGCGCCGGACGCGGGTCGGCGTCACGGTCGGCAGCGCCGTCGGCGGGGCCGTCGTCCGCAACCGCCTCCGCCGCCGGATCAAAGCCGTCCTCGACCGTTATCCGCTCGGCGCGCCGCCGTGGCGCGACGTCGTCTTCATCGCCCGGCCGGGTGCCGGGGAGCTGGGCTTCGAGGCGCTCGTGGCCGAGATCGCGCGCGTCTTCCGGCCGGCGGCCGCATGATCGCCCGTCGGACGGCGCTCGGCGCGCTGCGCCTCTACAAGGTGCTCGTCTCTCCGCTCCTCCCGCCGGCCTGCCGGTTCCGGCCGACCTGCTCGGAGTACGCGGCGGAGGCGATCGAGAAACACGGTCTTCTCCGCGGCGGTACGCTTGCGATGCACCGTTTGGCCCGCTGCGGTCCGTGGTGTCCGGGCGGCTACGATCCGGTCCCTCCCCGGCCGACTCTCATCCGAAAGGCCCCCTGACGCTCGTGCTGCTCGCCGCGAACCCCTTCTTCGACCCGCTGGTCCACGCGCTCGGCCAGGTCCTCACGTTCATCCACCTGGTGATTCCGTCGTACGGCTGGGCGCTGATCGCGCTCGCGCTGCTCGTGCGCATCGTGCTGTGGCCGCTCTCGGACATGCAGTTCCGCTCGATGGCGGAGATGCAGAAAGTCCAGCCGCTGATCAAGCAGCTTCAGGCCAAGCACAAGAACGATCCGCAGGCTCAGAACGCGGCGATCATGGCGCTCTACAAAGAGCACAAGGTCAATCCGCTCGCCGGCTGCGTGCCGATGCTGATCCAGTTCCCGATCCTGATCGGGTTGTACTGGGCGATCCAAGGCCAGATCAACTCGTTCAAAGGCGAGCACTGGCTGTGGATCGGCTCGGCGCTCTCGGAGAAGTTCCCGCACGTTTTCGCCAGCAGCTTGGCGGTTCCGGACGTCTTCCTGCTGCTGCTCTACGTCGTCTCGATGTACTTCACGGTCCGCTACGGCAGCCCGCCGTCGACCGATCCGCAGCAGGCGCAGACGCAGAAGATCATGGCGGTCGTCTCGCCCGCGATGATCGCGTTCTTCGGCTTCAAGTACCAGTGGGCGTCTGCGCTGTACATCTACTGGCTGGCCTCGAACGTGTTCACGGTCGCGCAGCAGTACCTCATGTTCCGCCGCTACGGGCTGATCGGTCCGAACCGCGTCGCCCTGCAAGCCGAAGCCGCGGCGGCCGCGGCGGCGATCGCGAGCCAGCCCGGCACCGACAAGCCGGCCAAGAAGGCCGGGAACAGCGCCGCCGCGACGAACGGGAAGCGGGCCTACCGTCCCAAGAAGCGCGCGCGGCGCTGACGGCGGGCTGCGGCGAAGGCGCTCCTCACCGAACTCAAGCGAAAAGGACGATGGACGACTACGAAGGCGGCCGCCGGCGCGGCCACGGACAGCGGCGGCGCGCGGGCCGCACGCTCGACAAGCGCGGCCCCAGCGCATCCGGCGGCGGCGAACGCCGGCCGCGGCGCAGCGGGCCGCCGCGCGACGCGCGCCCGATGGCCGACGTCGAGCCCTCGCCGGTGCCGGAAGCCGCCCAGCCGGCGCGCGCGCTGCTCGAAGAGATCCTCGCCAAGATGGGGCTCGACGACGTCGAGATCGTCTACATCGCGCGCAGCGAGGGCGAGTACTTCGAGGTGCGCGGACCGCGGCTGGCCTCGCTGATCGGGCGCGAAGGGAAGACCCTCGAAGCCCTCAACTTGATCTACAACAACATCATCAACGCCGGCGTGCGCAACAACCGCCGCTACTACACGATCGACGCGGAAGGCTACCGCGCGCGCCGGGCCGACCAGCTCAAGACGCTCGCGCTCGCGACGCTCGAGCGCGTCGTGCGCGAGAACAAGCCCATCAAGCTCGAGCCGATGCTGCCCTCGGAACGCAAGATCGTGCACCTCGCGCTGGCCGACTCGCCGTTCGTGCGCACCGAATCAGAAGGTGTCGAGCCGGAACGGCGATTGGTGGTCTTTCCGAAAGCGGAACAGCCGGAGTAGCGTAACGACGACGGACACGATCGCGGCGATCGCGACGCCGCCCGGGCGCGGCGCGATCGCGATCGTTCGCTGCAGCGGTCCCGAGGCGCGTGCGGTCGCCGCGCGCGTGTTTCGTTCCGGCAAGCCGCTGCGCGACCGCGTCGCGACGTACGGCGAGATCCTCGACGCCGGCGGGGCGGTGATCGACCGCGGGCTCGCGCTCGCGATGGAGGCGCCGCGCACCGTCACCGGCGAGGACGTCGTCGAGCTGCACGTGCACGGTTCGCCGGTCGTCGCGCGCGAGACGCTGCGCGCGCTGCTGCACGCCGGCGCGCGCGCCGCGGCGCCCGGCGAGTTCACCCGGCGCGCGTTTCTCAACGGTAAGCTCGACCTGAGCGCGGCCGAAGCGGTCGCCGACGTGATCGACGCCGAGTCGCGCGCCGCCGCGCGCGCCGCGCAAGCGAACCTGGCCGGCGCGCTGCGCGCCGCCGCCGACGACGCGCGCGCGCAGCTGTCGGCGGTGCTCGAAGAGCTCGCCGGCGCGATCGACTACCCCGACGAAGTCCCCGAGCCGGCGCGCGAGCGCGTGCGCGCGGTCGTCGACCGGGTCGACGCGGTCCTCGAGGAACTGGTGCGCGACTGGGAGCGCGGGCGGTTGGTGCGCGAGGGGCTCTCGCTGGCGATCGTCGGCCCGCCGAACGCGGGAAAGTCCTCGCTGCTCAACGCGCTGCTCGGCGAAGAGCGCGCGATCGTTTCGGAGCTCGCCGGCACGACGCGCGACGTGATCGAAGAGTCGTTCGCGGTCGACGGCGTCCCGGTGCGCGTGCTCGACACCGCGGGCTTGCGCGCGAGCGACGACGCGCTCGAGCGGATCGGAATCGAACGCGCGCGCCGCGCGCTCGAGGCGGCGGCGGTCGCGCTGGTCGTGGTCGACGGCTCGCGTTCGCTCGACGCCGACGCGCGCGCCGTCCTCGAGCGCACGCGCGCGCGCCCGCGCGTCGTGCTGTTCAACAAGCGCGACCTCGGCACGGCCGGCTACGACGCGCGCGAGGACGCCGAGCAAGACGCGATCTCGGGCAGCGTCTACGATCCGCCCACGCTCGAAGCGGTGCGGCGCGCGATCGCGGCTTCCGGCTGGCACGGCGAAGCGTTCGACTTGGCGCGCCCGCACTTGGCCTCGGCGCGACAGGCGGACGCCGTCGCTCGCGCGCGCGAGGCGCTCGGCTACGCAAAAGCGACGCTCGCCGCCGGCGAACCGGTCGATCTGCTCGCGCCGGAGCTGCTGGCGGCGGTGGGCGCGCTCGCCGAGCTCACCGGCGCCGCGGCGACGGAGGCGGTGCTCGACGGCGTCTTCGCGCGCTTCTGCATCGGGAAGTAGGGCCGCACGCCGGGATGCCGGCGCAACGTTCGGGGCGCGCGCGTGTTCTCGCGGCGCTAGCATGACGAGCATGGAACAGATCGACGACGCGCGCTGGGAGACGGTGCGAGCCCGCGAACGCGACGACCGCTTCGTCTTCGCGGTGCGCACGACCAGCGTCTACTGCCGGCCCGGCTGCCCCTCGCGCACGCCGGCGCGCCGCAACGTCCTCGCCTTCGGCGACCCGGCGGCGGCCGAGAGCGCCGGCTTTCGGCCGTGCAAGCGCTGCGCGCCCGACGACGTCTCCGCCGACGCCGACCGCGTGCGGCTGATCGAGCGCGCCTGCGCGCTGCTCGCCGCCGACGACGCGCCGCCGCTCGCAACGGTCGCGAGCGCGGTCGGGCTGAGCCGGTTTCATTTTCAGCGGCTGTTTCGGAAGATCGTCGGCGTCACGCCGGGCGAGTACGCGCGCGCGCAGCGCGCCGAACGGTTTCGCGCGCACCTCAAATCAGGCTCGACCGTTACCGCGGCGATTCACGGCGCCGGGTTCGGCTCGGCGAGCCGTTCGTACGACGCTTCGGCGCTCGGGATGACGCCGACGCGCTATCGCGCCGGCGGCCGCGGCGAGCGCGTGACGTACGCGATCGCCGCGTGCTCGCTCGGGCGCGTCCTCGTCGCGACGACGGAGCGCGGCGTGTGCGCGATCGAGCTCGGTGACGACGACGACGCGGTGCTGAGCGCGCTCGCGCGCGACGTTCCGAACGCGGACCGCGCGCGCGACGACGACGCGCTTCGCAAAACGCTGGACGCGGTCGTCGCATTGGTCGACGATCCGGCGACGCCGTTCGCGCTCCCGCTCGACGTGCGCGGCACGGCGTTTCAGCGCCGCGTGTGGAACGCGTTGCGCGCGGTGCGGCCCGGCGAGCCAGTCTCGTACGCCGCGCTGGCGCGCGCCGCCGGCAGTCCGCAGGCCGCGCAAGCCGCGGGCGCGGCGTGCGCGGCGAACCGTCTTGCGGTCGCGATCCCGTGCCACCGCGCGGTCCGCGAAAACGGCAGCCTGGCCGGCTACCGCTGGGGGCTCGAACGCAAGCGCGCGCTGCTCGAGCGCGAGCGCGCGCGCTGAGCAGCGGCAGGATCGCTCGCTCGCCCGGCGCACGATCCTGCCGTGATTCGCATCGACGACGAGATCGAGCTGATTCCGATTCATTCCGGCTTCGCCGACGCGATCGCCGAGCACGCCGAGCGCGACCGCGAACGCATGGCGCGCTGGCTGCCGTGGGTCGAACGCGGGCGAACGGCCGACGACGCGCGCGCGTTCATCGCGACGGTCGAAGAACGGCGCGCGCTCGACCGCGGCGAATGCTATGCGATCGTCGTCAAGGAAGACTTCGCCGGCGCGGTCGACATCCACGACGTCAACCGCGAGCACGAAGTCGCCGCGCTCGGATACTGGCTCGGCTCGGTGTTCGGCGGGCGCGGCATCATGACGCGCGCCGTGCGCGCCGCCGCCGAGCGCGCGTTGTTGCGCCATCGCATCCACCGGCTCGAGCTGTACGCGTCGGTCGAGAACAAACCGAGCCGTGCGGTCGCCGAACGCGCAGGCTTCACGCTCGAAGCGATCTTGCGCGAACGCTTGTGGTCGCCGAGCGGTCACGACGACGCCGCGCTCTACGTCCGCTTCGCGCGCTGAAGAAACGCCGGAACGGCGCCTGATTTTCTGGTGCGCCGCGCGCGGGCGTGCTACGATGGGCGGCGTTCGATGTCCAGCATCTCTTCACACGACGCAGCGGTGATCGTCGTCGGCGGCGGCCACGCCGGATTCGAGGCGGCGCTCGCTGCCGCACGGCTCGGCGCCGAGACGCTGCTGGTGACCGGCGATCCGGACCGGCTGTGCACGCTCGCGTGCAACCCGTCGATCGGCGGCAGCGCGAAGGGCCAGCTCGTCCGCGAGATCGACGCGCTCGGCGGCGCGATGGCGGCCGTCACCGACCGCGTCTCGCTGCACGCGCGCTTCTTGAACGAATCGAAGGGGCCGTCGGTCCGCGCACTGCGCGCGCTCGCCGACAAGCCGAGCTACGTGCGCGTCGCAGCGGCGATGGTCGCCACGCAGCCGAGGCTGACCGTTGTGCGCGGAATGGCGGAGGATCTCGACGTCTCCGCCGGTGCCGTGCGCGGCGTCGTGCTCGCGGACGGCCGCACGCTGCGCGCCCCGAACGTCGTGCTCGCGACCGGCACGTTCCTCGGCGGAAAGACCTTCCGCGGCGACGAGGTTCGCGCCGAAGGCCGCTTCGGCGAAGCGCCGGCCGTCGGGCTGAGCGCCGCGCTGGCGCGGCTCGGCTTCCCGCTCGGCCGGCTCAAGACGGGGACCCCGCCGCGGGTCGACCGCACCTCGCTCGACCTGAGCATCATGGTGGAGCAGCGGCCCAGCTCCACGCCGCTGCCGTTCTCGTACGCCAGCCCGCCGGCATTCGCCGGGCCGCAGCTCTCGTGTTGGGTCGTCGATACCAACGATCGCACGCACGCGCTGGTCCGCGAGAACCTGCACCGCTCGCCGCTCTACGGCCTCGACCTCATCCGCGGGATCGGGCCCCGCTACTGCCCCTCGATCGAGGACAAGGTCGTCAAGTTTGCCCACAACCCGACCCACCAGATCTTCGTCGAGCCGGAAGGCTGGGACGAGCCGACGTTCTATGTCGGCGGGTTCTCGACGTCGCTTCCCGCCGAGGTCCAGCTGGCGATGCTGCGGACGCTGCCCGGCTTCGAAGCCGTGGTGATGCTGCGCGCCGGCTACGCCGTCGAGTACGACTTCGTCCAGCCGACCGAGCTCGACCCGAGCCTGGAGACGCGGCGCGTCGCCGGACTGTTCCACTGCGGCCAGCTCAACGGGACGAGCGGCTACGAAGAGGCCGCCGCGCAGGGGCTGATCGCCGGGATCAACGCCGCGCAGCGCGCCCATCGCCGTCCGGCGCTCCGGCTGGGGCGCGAGACCTCGTACATCGGGGTGCTGATCGATGACCTTGTGACACGCGGAGTAGACGAGCCGTACAGAATGCTTACCTCGCGCGCCGAGCACCGCGTGCTGCTGCGCCACGACAACGCCGACCTGCGCCTGACCCCGGTCGGCCGCGAGCTCGGCCTGATCGGCGACGAGGCCTGGGACGCCTTCAGCCGTCGCCGGAACGCGCTCGCGGCGGCGCGCCGCCACGCCGAAACGACCCGCGTCCCGCCGGACGCGGTCGCCGGAATCAGGTTGCCGGCAGGGTCGACCCTGGCCGACGCCCTGCGGCGGCCGGACGTGGCGATCGGCGACGTCCTCGACCGGTTCGGCGGTTCGGCCGACCCGGCGAGCGCCGCACGGGCGGAGATCGAGATCAAGATGGACGGCTACGTCCGACGGCAACAGCTCGCGGTCGACCGCGCCGCCCGCGACGAAGCCGTCGCGCTCCCGAGCGACCTGAAGTACGCCGCGATACGCGCGCTCTCGCTGGAGGCGCGCGAAAAGCTCGACCGCGTCCGCCCCCGCACGCTCGGCGCGGCCGCCCGGGTTCCGGGGATCACGCCGGCCGACGTCGCCCTCGTCAGCGTCCACGTCCACCGGCTCACGGCCGGGCCCACCGCGCCTTCACCGGCTGGCGCCGTCTCGGCTTGAGAGCGAGACGCCTCGGCTGACCTGATGCGCCCACCGGCATGACGCCGCTCCCGAACCCGGAGGCGCTGGCGACCCTGCAGGCGGCCGGCGTTCCGGGCGAGCTTGCCGTCCGGCTCGCGGTGTACACCCAGCTCGTACTGGACGCGAACCGCCGGGTGAACCTCACCGGCGCGAAAGACGGCACCGCGTTCGCGCGTCACGTCCTCGACGCGCTGACCCTGCAGGACGACGTCGTCGGTCCGTTGATCGATGTCGGCTCGGGAAACGGTCTCCCGGGGATCCCGCTCGCGCTCGCGACCGCCGCCCGGGTGACGCTCTTGGAGCCGATCAAGAAGCGCGCCGCCTTCCTGCGGGCGGCGCTGGGCGCGCTGGCGCTGGGGGGCGAGGTCGTCGCCGAGCGCGCCGAAGAGGCGGCGCGCGATCCGCTCTACCGCGAACGCTTCGCGACGGCGACGGTGCGGGCGGTGGCGAGCGCTCCCACGGTTGCCGAGCTGGCCGTGCCTTTTCTCGCCGTCCGCGGCCACGCGCTCCTCCAGCGCGGAAGCCTGGAGCCGGCCGAGCGCCATGCGGTCGCCGACGCGGCGCTCGTCCTCGGCGCGGAGCTCGTCGAAGAACGCGTGCTCGACGGCGAGCGGCGCATCCTCGTCCTCGAAAAGCACACGCCAACAAGCCCTCGCTTCCCGCGAAGGAACGGTATCCCGGCAAAGCGCCCGCTTTGCACCTGACCGCCGCGTTTGGCGTCAAACAGCGAGGAGCCGCTTAGCGATCAGGTGCTCACCTTGCTTTGCCAAGGAATCGATGTTTGGCGTCAAACATCCCCCGTCCGGAGCGGGTCCCGCCGCGCCGACGACGATGACACGCCGCCGCCGGTCGCGAACGGAGACCGCCGCGTGCGCCACCCTCTCGACGACGTCCTGATCGCCGCCTTGCCGGCCGCCGAGGTGTACGCCGTCGGCGGGCGCGTCCGCGACGAGTTCCGCGCCGTCCTCGACGGGATCGAGCGGCCGCCGAAAGACCTGGACTACGTCGTCACGGGCATCCCGCTCCCGGAGCTGCTGGACGCGTTGCGGCGGGTGGGCCGGGTCGACGTCGTCGGCGCCTCGTTCGCGGTCGTCAAGTTCAAACACGGCGCCGGCGAGGCGGACATCGCGCTCCCGCGCCGCGAGCGCTCGACCGGGGTCGGCCACAAGGAGTTCACGATCGAGTCCGGGCCGGAGATTCCGCTCCACGAGGACTTGAGGCGGCGCGATTTCCGGATGAACATGGTCGCGCGGCGGATCGCCGACGATCAGATTGTCGACCCCTACGGCGGCGTCGCCGACATTCGGCTCGGGCTGATCGACATCGTCGCGGAGGCCGCCTTCGAGGAAGACCCGCTGCGGATGCTGCGCGCGGCGCAGTTCGCGGCGCGGTTCGGCTACGAGCCCACGGAGCGGACGCGGGCGGCAATGCGCGCCGCCGCCCCGCTCGTCGCGACGGTCTCGGCGGAGCGGGTCGGCGAGGAGATCGGCAAGCTGTTCACGGCTAGCACGCCCTCGGCCGGGCTCGAGATCCTGCGCGCGACGGGGGTGCTGGGGCACCTGTGGCCCGAGCTCCTCGAAGGGCTGGGGGTCGACCAGAACGAGTGGCACGCGTACGACGTCTACCGGCACAACCTCGCGACGCTCGACGCGGCGCCACCGGGCGATCTGACGCTGCGCCTTGCGGCGCTGCTGCACGACGTCGGAAAGCCGCGCACGGCAGCGCCGCGGCCCGACGGGCGCGGAAATACGTTCTACCAGCACGAGCACGTCGGCGCCGAGATGGTTCCCCCGATGCTGGCGCGGCTTCGGCTCCCGAACGACACGGTCGATACGGTGGCGCATTTGGTCCGGCAGCACATGTACGCGGCCGATGCGGAGGCGCAAGACCGGACGCTGCGGCGGTTCGTGCGGCGGATCGGCCCCGATCATCTGGCCAGGCTGTTCGCGCTGCGGCACGCGGACATCGAAGGGTCGGGCCTGCCGAAGCGCGAGGGCGAGAACGAGCGGTTCGAGGCCCGCGTCGCGGCGGTGCTCGCCGAGCGGCCGGCTTTCCACGTGCGCGATCTGGCGATCGGCGGCGGCGACGTGATCGCGCTGTTCGAGCGCAAGGGGCTTGCCGCGTCAGGATTTCGCGGAGACAAGCGGGTCGGAGAGGTGCTGAGCGCGCTCTTCGAGGAGGTCACCGACGACCCGTCTCGGAACGAGGCGGGCTTGCTCGCCGAGCGTGCTGAACGCTACATCGACGAGCATTTCTCCGCGTCCGGATAGGTTCGGCTGTTGTCCGCGGTAGTTCCAGCACAAAAGACGGCGCGCGTCCTCGCGATCGTCAACCAAAAGGGCGGGGTCGGGAAGTCGACGACCGCCGTCAACCTCGGCGCGTCGCTGGCGCTGCTCGGCCGGCGCGTCCTCGTGGTCGACATCGACCCGCAGGGAAATACGACGACAGGGGTCGGGGTCGACAAGCGCGCGGTCCAGCGCGACGTCTACAACGTGCTGCTCGAACGGGTCGCGCTCGCCGACGTCGTGCGGCCGACCGAGGTCGAGAACCTCGCGATCGCGCCGGCGACGCTGAACCTGGCCGGCGCCGAGGTCGAGCTCGTCTCGGCGCTGCAGCGCGAGAGCCGCCTGAAGGCGGCGCTTTCGCCGGTTCTGCCCGACTACGACGAGATCTTGATCGACTGCCCGCCCTCGCTCGGGCTGCTGACGATCAACGCGCTGACCGCGGCGCACGAGGTGATCATCCCGGTGCAGGCCGAGTACTACGCCCTCGAAGGGCTCAGCCAGCTCGTCGCGATCGTGCGACGCATCAAGGAAGGGCTGAACCCGGACCTCGCGATCCGGGGCGTGTTGATCACGATGTTCGACGGACGTACCAAGCTGGCGACCGAAGTCTTGGAAGAGGTCCACCGCTACTTCCCGGACCGCGTCTTCCAAACGCAAATCCCACGGAACATCCGGCTCTCCGAGGCGCCCTCGTACGGCAAGCCGGCGATCCTGTTCGACGTGAAGAGCCGCGGCGCGCAGGCCTACCTCTCGCTGGCGCGCGAGCTGGCGTCGTGACGAAACGCGGCCTGGGGCGCGGGCTCGGCGCGCTGCTCGGCGAGGGCGGCACCGCCGACGTGACGGCCGCGCCGAAGCGCGAGGCCGAGCGCGACCTGCGGCACATTGCGCTGGCGAAGATTCGTCCGAACCCGCGCCAGCCGCGGCAGAGCTTCGACGCGGCGTCGCTCGACGAGCTGCGCGCGTCGATCGCGGCGTTCGGGGTGTTGGTCCCGGTGATCGTGCGCGAGCGCGGCGACGGCTTCGAACTGATCGCCGGCGAGCGGCGGGTGCGCGCCGCGCGCGCCGCCGGGCTCGAGACCGTGCCGGCGATCGTGCGCGCCGCCGGCGACCGCGAGTCGCTCGAGGTCGCGATCATCGAGAACTTGCAGCGAGAGAACCTGAACCCGCTCGAAGAGGCGATGGGCTTTGCGCACTTGATGGAAGCGCACGCGTTCACCCAAGAGCAGGTCGCCGAACGCGTCGGGCGCAGCCGGCCGGCGGTGGCGAACGCGCTGCGGCTGCTTTCGCTCTCCGATGCGATCAAACAATACGTGCGTGACGGAAAGCTCAGCGCGTGGCAGGCGAACACGATCCTCTCGCTGCCCGTCGAGCGGCGCGAGGCGATCGCGCGCCGCGCGGTCGAGGAAGGGCTCTCGGTTCGCGCGCTGACCGCGCTCGCACGAGACGGCGCGCCGAAACGCGCGCGCGCGAACGTTCCAGCGCAGCGCACGAGCGGCGACGACGAAGAGTTCGTTCAGAAGCTGCGCTACAGGTTTGCGACGCACGTGCGCGTCGTGCCGCACGAGCGCGGCGGCACGATCGAGCTGCGCTACAGCGATCCGTCCGATTTGATTCGCATCGTCGATTTGCTGCTCGGAGAAGCTCCGTGAGAACGTTCGCGCGCGCCGCGTGCGCGGTGCTGGGCATTGCGCTGCTCGGAGCCGCGCCGGGGCAGCAGCTGCGCTACGGGCCGGTGCCGCGCAACGCGCAGACGGCGACGGTGCAGCGCTACGTCGACGCGTTGCGCAACAGGAAGTACGACGCCGCGTTCGCGCTGCTCGCCGACGACGAGCGCAAGTACTTCGGCGACGCCGCGGGCTACCGCAGCGTCTTCGACGCCGACGGCTTCGCGCTCGAGTCGGCGAAGATCGTCGGCGCGCGCGGCGACGACCGCGGCCGCGTCTACTTCGTGCGCGAGCGGGTCGGGTTCGTCGACCACGCCAACGACAAACGCACCGAGATCGACGCGACGGTTCCGCTCGGTGTGCTGCCCGAGCACGGCGCGCTGCACGTCAAGGATCCCGGCAAGCCGTACCGCGCGTTCGCGTCGTCCTCGAGCGCCGAGAGCGCGAAGCTGCGCGTCACCGTGAAGAAGGTCGGCTTCTTTCCGGGCCGCGTCGACGTCGTCGTCACGTTCGCGAACCTCGGCGACGGCTTCGTCACGGTGCTGCCGTACGGCAAGAGCGTGCTGCGCGACGACCGCGGCGGCGTGTACCGCATCCTCGCGACGAAAGACTGGTCGGTCACCGACAAGCGCCTCTACCAAGGCGTCCGGCTGGCGCCGAACTCGCAGTACACGGGCTCACTGGCGTTCGAGGCGCCGCGCTTCGGCGACCTCAAACGGTCCTGGTCGCTGACCGTCGCGCCGCAGCTGCGCGACGGCGCCGACCTCCCGTTCGACGTCACCGTTCTGATCGCGCCGCAGCCTTAAGCGATCTTAAACGCCGCCCATACCGGTCGAGAGAGGAACCGTCTTCCGGGCTACGGAACGCTCGCACCGCCCGGCGGCAGATCGAAAGCCGGGGCTTTTTCCGTTCTCACGGGAGTCGCATCCATGCGTCGCATCGTCCGAACCCTCGCCGTCCTGGGCGCCGTCGCGCTGAGCGCCTGCAGTGGCGGCGGCTCGGTCCTGAACTTCGACGGCAGCGCGAAGGGGGACCGCGTCATCCTCACGGTTCAGGCCCCCTCGAACATCGCCCGCGTCGTGCCGGGCGGATCGCTGCCGATCAGCGCCGTCACGGTGAGAGGCTCGGAGAACGGCTTCGTCAACTCGAACCGGTACATATGGAGCGCCGCGCTCACCACCGGCCTGCAGTATCCGGCCTTCGAGCTCGGCCAGACCAAGCCGTGCGCAAGCGTGACGCTGACCGTGCCCGGCCCGGTAACGACGCCGCTGGTCGCCGACTTCAGCCTGTACATCACGATCGACCCGACGAACGAGGCGAACATCTTGTTCTCGCCCCCGCCGGTGATCCCGGTGCCGCCGGGGCTACCGGCAGGTTCGGTCGTCAATCAGGCCGCGGCGAACTTTCCGTACTGCGTGGTCGTCAGCGCGACCAACATCGACAGTAAAGCGGTCGGCTCGATCACCGTCGCCGTGGTCAACCCGCTGGCGCCGACCCAGTAGCGGGGCCGCTTCGCATGACCGGCACGAGGAGCGGTGACGCTCCTCGTGCGCTTTTGCGGGGCGTCTACGCGCTGGTCGATCCGGATCGTGTCGAGCCGATCGCGTTCACCGAGGCGCTGCTGCGGGCCGGCATTCGGCTGATCCAAATTCGCGCGAAGTCCGGGATCGACGGCGCGACGCTGGTCGCGCTCGCCGGCCGGGTTCGCGCCGCCGGCGGGGTGCTGATCGTCAACGACGACGTCCGGCTCGCGCGGCTCGCCGACGGCGTGCACCTCGGCCAAGAGGACGCGGCGGCGCTCGACCTGCCGGCACTGCGCCGCGCGCTCGGCTCGCGGATCATCGGGCTCTCGTGCGGGACGCCGCAGGAGGCGCGCGCCGCCGATCCCGCGCTGGTCGACTACCTCGGCGCCGGACCGCTGTGCGCTTCGCCCTCGAAGCACGACGCCGGCGAGCCGATCGGCGTGCGCGGCGTGCGCGCGGTCGTGCGCGCGACGCGGCTGCCGGTCGCGGCGATCGGCGGGATCGGGCCGGCGACGATCGGGCAGGCGGCGCAAACCGGGGCGGCGATGGCGGCCGTCATCTCGGCGCTGATCTGCGACGATCCGGAAGCGGCCACGCGCGATCTGCTCGCGCGCTGGAACGCGGCGCGATGACCGTCGTCGCGACCGTCGGCACCACGCACCCGCTCGGGTTCGCCGGCTTGGGGTTCGCGCTGCTCGCGCTCGCGGACGACGGCGTGCGCCCGGTGTGCGTCGTCGCCGGCGTCAGCGCGCAAGACGCGACGAACGTGCAGGCGCGCAGCGCGCTCGGCGCAGCGGTGATTCGCGCGCAGTTCGACGCGCTGCGAGCTGCGAATCCCGGCGCGTTTCACGTCGGCGCGCTGCTGTCGGCGGAATCAGTGCGCGCGGTTGCCGAATCGCTCGCGACATTTCGCGGCGTCCCCGTTGTAGTTGATCCCGTCCTGGCCGCATCCGGCGGCGACGCGCTCGCCGACGACGCGACGCGCGCGGCATTGCGCGACCTGCTCTTTCCGCGCGCGACGCTGGTGACGCCGAACTTGTACGAAGCGAGCGCGCTGCTCGGCCGCACGATCGACGACGTCGCCGCAATGCGTGAAGCGGCAGTCGCTTTGCGCGCTCTCGGCGCGGCCGCGGTGCTCGTCAAAGGCGGTCATCTCGGCGGCGTGCCGATCGACGTGCTCGCCGAAGCCGACGTGGTCCGCGAGCTTCCGTCGGCGCGCGTCGAAGGCGACGTCCGCGGGACCGGCGATCTGCTCGCGGTCACGATCGCCGCCTGTTTGGCGCGCGGCGCGACGCTTCCCGAAGCGGTCGAGCACGCGCGCCGCCGCGTGCGCGAAGCGATTGCGCGCGGCGTCCCGTTCGCCGGCGCGCGCGTCGCACCGCTCCGCGACTGAACGCTCGCGCAGCCACGAACACTCGCCGTGAAAAAAGACCGCCGCAGCGCGCGACGGTCTTTTTCGATTCGGCCGGCGGTTGCCGTTTTAGCGGTACGACGAGCGCTGCGACTGGAAGCAGTCGCGGCAGTAGACCGGCTTGTCGCCGCGCGGCTGGAACGGGACCTCGGCCGCCTGTCCGCAGCTGCTGCAGGTCACGCTGTACATCTCGCGCGCGCCGCCGTAGCCGCCGCCCGAACCGCCGCGGCCGCCGCCGCCGGAATATCCGCCGCCGTTGCCGCTGCCCTGGCGCGCATTTTTCCGCGCGGTGCGGCAGTCGGGGCAGCGGTTGGGTTTGTTCTGAAAGCCTTTGGTGGCGAAAAACTGCTGTTCGCCGCTGGTGAAAGTGAACTCTGCACCGCAGTCGGTGCACGTCAGCCGTTCATCGGAATACAAGCGAGTCAACTCCTATGCGTGGGCCTGGTTTCGACTCGCCGAGTTCCTGGGTGTGGTGATGCCACGAGAAACGGGACCGCGCGGGGATCGAGACCGGTCAAATATGCGTGGATACTACCACGCACCCTGGTAGCGCGCAAGCCAGCCGAACGGGCCGCATGCTGCCGCAGCAAATTGTGCGATAGCGCAGGTTTCCTCGCACGAATTGCGGATGACTCAGCCTGCGGTGTAGCGCGGGATCGCTTCGCGAAGCTGGTCGAGCGCCCAGCCGATGTCGTCGAGCGAGGCGGCGTACGAGAATCGCAGATAGCCCTTGCCTGCAGCGCCGAACGACGACCCGCCGAGGCACGCCACCCCGGCATTCTCCAGCAGCCACTTCGCCAAGTGCTTGTCGTCGCTCGCGACGCGCGAGACGTTGGGGAACGCGTAGAACGCGCCTTCCGGCAGCGTGCACGAGACGTTCGGGATGCGGTTGAGCCCGGCGACGATCGCGTCGCGGCGCTCGCGGAAGATCGCGTTCATCCGCTGCACCGGCGCGTCGTCGCCGGTCAGCGCAGCGATTCCGGCGCGCTGCACGAAGGTCGCGACGCACGAGAACGTGTTGTTGTTGAACAGCGTGACGGTCTTCGCGATCGCTTCCGGCGCGATGCAGTAGCCGAGCCGCCAACCCGTCATCGCGTACGCTTTGGAGAAGCCGTCGACGATGATCGTGCGCTCGCGCATCCCGTCGAGCTGCGAGATCGAGTGGAAGTAGTCGACGTAGCGGTTGCGCGAGTAGATCTCGTCGGAGATCACCAGGAAATCGTGCTTTTGCGCGAGCTCGGCGATGCGCTCGAGATCCTCGCGCAACAGCACGCCGCCGGTCGGGTTGTGCGGCGAGTTGATGACGAGCGCTTTCGTCTTCGGTCCGACCTTCGCGGCCAATTCGTCGAGATCGAGCCGCCAGTTGCGCGACTCGAGCAGGTGGACCGGGACCGGCTTCGCTTCCAAGTAGCTCGCCGCGGACGCGTACGCCGGGTAGGCCGGATCGGCATAGACGAGCTCGTCGCCCGGATCGAGGATCGCCGAGAGCAGGTTCCAGATGATCGGCTTCGCGCCCGCGCCGACCACGACGTTCGGCGGCTCGTAGGCCGGGCTCAGCCCGCGGTAGCGGCTGGCGTAGGCGGCGATCGCTTCGCGCAGCTCGGGGATTCCGGCCGAGGGCGAGTAGTGGCTGTAGTTCTCCTCGATCGCCCGGATGCCGGCGCGCTTGATGTGCTCAGGCGTGTCAAAATCGGGCTCGCCGATCTCCATGTGGACGACGCGCCGCCCGGTCGCCTCGATCGCTTTCGCGCGGGCCAGTACTTCGAAAGCCGACTCGCTGCCGATACGAGAGATGGCAGCACAAAGATAGTCGGCGTGGTGAGCGATCGTCGTCATGAGAAACCTGCAAGCGAGGTCGGCGACGCGGGATCGCCGAACGGGGCGGAACTGATGCGGACCCTGACGGAGGCTTTCGCGCCGGGCGCGCCGTCGTTACCCGAAGGGCTACGAACGCTGGTCGTTTCTCCCGACCGTTCGGTCGAACCTGGGACGACCGTCCGTGCAACGTTCGCATTCTACAACTTCGGCGGCGCGGCGGCGACGGGGCTGCGCGTCCGCTTCAACTTGCCCGAAGGGCTCCGCTACGTCCCGGGCAGCGTGCGCGTCGACGACCGCCCGCTCGATGACGCCCGCGGCGAGACCAGCCTGCTCGCGCCGAACGGCGCCGACGTCGGCGAGGTCCCGCCCGGGGTCGAGCGGCGGATCGGGATCGCCTACGTTGTCGCGCCGACGATCGAGAACGGTGCGGTGCTCGAAGTCCAGGCGGCGCTCGCCAGCAACGAGACGGAGGTCATCGGCTCCAACGTCGTGCGGCTGACCGCGGTCAGCGCGCCGCAGCTCGAGAACCCCGAGACCGTCGCCGCGCTCGAAGCGGTCCGCGTCGCGGAGCCGGGCGAAGAGGTCGTCGCCGCGGCGCGCGTCCGCAACAGCGGGCACGCCACCGCGCACGACGTCGTGGTCGTCCTCCCGGTCCCCGACCGGACCAGCTACGTCGAGGGGAGCGCGCGGATCGACGGCCGCGAGGCGGCGATCGACGAGCGCGGGGGCGACCCCTTCGGCTTCGGCAACGCAACGATCGCCTCGCCGGCGCTCGCCGCCGGCGCGACGCTGGTCGTCGAGTACCGCGCGCGAATCGACTCGCCGCTAGACGACAACACCCGCATCGTCCTGGGCGGCGCGGTCGCCTCCGCCGAGACCGCCGAGTTCGAGCTGCACCGCGCCGAGCTGACCGTCCGCAGCGCGAGCCGCTTCGACACCGAGGCGACCCGGCTGGTCGTCGATGCGCCGAACGAGGTCGAGCCGGGCCGCCGCGTCCGGGTCGGGGTGATCGCGGAGAATGCGGGGACCTGCGCGGCTGAGGCCGTCTCCGTCCGGCTCACGCTGCCCGAAGGGCTGCGCTACGCGCCCGGCTCCCGCGCCGTCGACGGGCGCTCGGTCAGCGAGAGCGAGCCGCCGGGCGCCTTCGTCTTCCCGCGGATCGACGCCGGCGGCCGGGTCGAAGCCGCGATCGACGCCTACGTCGTCTCGCCGGCGGTCGACGGAACCCCGCTCCCGATCGCCGGCTCGCTGCGCTGGTCGACCGGCTCCCGCGCCTTCGAGCGCACCCTCACCGTCCGCTCCTCGCCGCGCTTCCTGGAGGCGCGCAACGTGCTGGCCCTCGACGGGCCGGCGCAGGTCAGCCCGGGGAGCGAGGTCCGGGCGACGATCCGCATCGCCAACGACGGGACCGCCCAGGCGACCGGGGTCCGAATTGCGATCGAGGCCGACGCGGCGCTGCAGTCGCTGCGCTACGCCGACGGCGGCGGCGAGGCGCGGGTGCAGCCGGCCGGGATCGACGTCGGGACGCTCGCGCCGGGCGCGAGCCGCAGCTTCACCCTGACCGGGACCGTCGCCTCGCCGATCCCCGACCGCTCGGCGATCCGGCTGCGGGCACGGCTGGAGAACGACCAGACGCCGTCGGCGGCGCTCGGCCAGCTCGAGCTGACCGTCCGCTCCCGGCCGCGCTTCGCGCCGACGAGCTCGACGATCGCCTATCCGGCCGGCGACCCGCTCCGGCCGAGCGGCCACGGCGACGTCCAAGTCGCCGTCGTCAACGAAGGGACCGACGTCGCCCGCGACACTCGGCTGCAGCTCGAGGTCACCAGCGACGCGCGGCTCGAGGCGGTCGACGGCGCGACCCGGGTCGGCACGACGCTGCTCTTCGGCGACGTGCCGCCGGGCGGGCGCGCGGAGGCGACGATCCGCCTGCGGCTGGCCCGGCTGGTCGCCCGCGGCACGGTCATCACCGTGAACGGCCGGCTCGAGGCGGTCGGGCTGCTGCCGCTGGCGCTCGCGCCGGTGACGATCCCGACGATCGCGGAGCCCCGGTTCGACGAGGGCGCGACGCTGCGCACCCAGCCGGCCGAGACGGTCGACGCCGGCGAGCCGCTGTTCGTGCGGCTCGCGGCCCGCAACACCGGCGACGGCGCGGCGAGCCGGCTGGTGGTCCGCGCCGCGCTTCCGACCCACACCGCCTACCTGCCCGGCTCGACGCTGGTCAATGACGTCCCGCTGCTCGACGTCGACGGCGGTTCGGTGCTGTGGTCGAAGGGCGGGCTCGTCCTCGAAGACGTCGACCCCGGCGTCGAGGTGCTGGTCCGTTACGGGACGATCGTCAACACGCCGCTGACCGCCGGGACGCTGGTCGACTCCCACGCGGACCTGACCTGGGACGGCGGGGCGACCGTCGCGATTTCCTCGCCCTCAGTTCGCGTCCGCTCGACGCCGGCGTTCGCCGTGCGGGCTTCGGGGCTGCCCTTCTCCGTCGCGGGGGTCGCGCCGCGGACCGCCGACGTCCTGCACGACATCGCCGAGCAGCGCCGCGCCGCGCAGGTTCAGCTCCCGCCGCCGCCGGTCGCCCTTCCGCCCGCCTCGGTCGGCGAGCCGCAGGCCGCGGCCCCGGCCGCGCCGGCGCCGCCCGCCCCGCCCCAGCGCCCGGCGTTCCTCTACGACGAAGAGGCGCTCGAAGCGCGCTTCACACCCGCCCCGCCGCGTCCGACCGAGGCGCCGCCGGTTCCGCCGCCGCCGGCCGAACCGCCGCCGGCTCCGCCGCCGCGCGCGCCCGAACCGCTGGCGCAGGCGCCCGCCGTGGAGCCCCCGATTGCGGAAGTTCCTCCGGCATCCCCGGTCGCCGAGCCGGCGATGCCGGACGCCGACGTCGCGGCGGGCTCCGTCGCGGCGCTCCCCGAGGAGCCGGAGCGCGTCGACCACGTGGCGCACGCGGCCGCGGATGCCGTCCGGGAAGCTGCCGCGCCGGCGGCGCCCGCCGCTCCCCCGCCGGAGGTCGCTCCAGCGCCGCCGAGCGTCACCGCGCCGGCTGCTCCCGAAGCCGTCGTCGCGCCCGAGCCGGCGATCGTCCCGCCGCCGGCCGCGCCGCCCGCTGCCGAGCCGGCCGCGCCGGTGCGCCGGGTGCGTCTCGTCCTCGCGCGCGACGCGCTCGAGCGCGCGCTCACGTTCTTGGAGCAGTCGGACTACGGCGGGTTGATCACGCACCTGTTCGCGGTCCGCACGCTGCTGCCGACGGCGTTCGTCGGGCTGAACGGCGACGTTCCGGGCAAGCTCGCGGCCGCGCGCGAAGCGATGCGCGGCGTGATCGACCGGCTGTTCATCAAGATGCGGATGCCGCGCTACGCGCTGACCTCGAAAGATCTCGAAGACCGCGCGAGCCGGGCGGCGTTGCTCGACCTCGTCAACGCGCTCGAGGACGCCAGTCCCAGTGACGAGATCCATCCCGGCGACGCGACCGTGATCCTCGAAGGGCCGATCGACGTCACGCGCCTCACGCCGTATCTCGCGCGGCTCGAATCCGATCCGCTCGGCACCGCGACGCCGTGGCTGATCCTCGCCGAGCTGCTCCCGTCGTCGTTCGTCGAGCCGCGCGGCGGCGAGTCGATGAACGTCTACCGCAGCGCGCTGATCACGACGTTCACCAACGTCGCCGCGCTGCCGCAGGACGAGTTCCACCGCGTCCTCTCGGGGACGCAGAACGCCGCGCTCGACACCGCGCTGCGCAACGTGCGCTTGGCGCTGCGCGACGCGCTCGAAGCGGCAGCCGCCAAAGCGTAGCGAGGTTCCCTAATGCTCGCCGTCCAGCTTCCGCACGTCGGCGAGCTTATCGTCCCCGGCATCTTGTTCTTCGTGATCGGGATCGGGTTGATCGCGATCGCGCAGTTCTGGCCGGAGTCGGGCAAGCCGGTCGTCACGCACGTCACGCCGGTCGAGCGCATCCCGCTCGGCGCGCGCGAGGCCGGCGAACAGACCGGCGCGGTCGTGCACGTCACGCGCAGCATCTCGTGGCCGACGCTGCTCGACCGCGACGCCGGCGAGCTCGACGAAGCCGAGCGCCGCGTCGTGCTCGACGGGCTCGGGATCGTCGGCGACGGCTGGTCCTCGGAGATTCTCGCCAAAGCGTTCGACGAAGAAGAAGGCGAGCTGCGCGTCGCGGCGATCGAGTCGCTCGGCCGCTCCGAAGGCGAGATCGTCGCGCCGACGCTGGAGCGCGCGTACGCCTCGTACGTCGTCGCGGAACGCTACGCTGCGATCGACGGCGCGTCACGCCGCGGCGACATCGCGCTCCTCGAGCGCGCGCTGCGCGACACCGACGAGACCGTCGCGCTCGCCGCGGCCTACGGCCTCCACCGCGCCAAGCGCGACGACTTGATCGAAAGCGGCCTCGCCGGCCGCGACGACGTGCGCGCGAACCAAATCCGCCACGTTCTCACGATCCTGGCGTAAGCGAGGAATCAGATCGGCGGAATCTTCCGGTGGAAGTACTCCGCGATGACGTGCTGCGCGATCGGCGCGGCGACGCTCGCGCCGTAGCCGCCTGATTTCTCCATGAACACGGCCATCGCGATCTTCGGGTGATCCGAGGGTGCCCACGCGACGAACCACGTCGTGTTCGGTCCGTTTCCGCCCTCCGTCTCGGCCGTTCCCGTTTTGCCCGAGAACGGCAAGCCCGGAATTTCGAGCCCGTACGCGGTGCCCCACGGCTTGGTGACCTGCGACATCCCGACTTGTACTTCTTTGATCGACTCTTGCGTGACCGGGACTTTGCGAATCACCTCGCGGCCGACGCGCCAGAGAACCTTGCCGCGCGGCGAGCGGATCTGCGCGACGATGTGCGGCTTGTAGAGCGTCCCGCCGTTGGCCACGGTCGCCGCGACGCTCGCGATCTGAAGCGGCGTCGCCTGCATCGAGCCTTGCCCGATCGCGAGCTGGCAGGCGTCGCTCTTTTCGAGATGATAGCCTTTGCCGAACGTCGCTTGCACCCACTCCTCGGTCGGCCAGTTTCCCGGATACTCGCCGGGCAGATCGATTCCGAGCTTGGAGCCGATTCCGTACTGCGTGGCGTAATAGCGCAGCCGTTCGTTCTGCAGCCGCCAGCCGAGCTGGTAGAAGTAGCCGTCGGACGATGCGGCGAGCGCGCGCTCGAACCCGACCGTGCCGATCCCGCCCGCCGCGATGTCGCGGAACAGCGTGCCGTAGCAGTACCACGCGCCGGAGTCGTAGAGCACTTGGTGCGGCTTGATCACGCCGCTGCTGATCGCGCCGGTTCCGGTGACCATCTTGAAGGTCGAGCCGGTCGGCGACGCCGCGCCGATCGCGCGATCGTAGAGCGGGTTCAACTTGTCGCTGAGGAGGCGGTTGTACTCCTTCTCGTCGATCGGCGTCGCGAACTCGTTGGGGTTGAACTCCGGCATCGAGGCGAGCGCGAGCACGCCGCCGTTCGAGGGATCGATCACGACGACCGCGCCCGAAAGGCGCCGTCCGACGCCTTTCCCCCACTTCGCAAGCTCGGCGGCGAGGTTCTTCTCGACGATCTTCTGCAAGCGCCAGTCGATCGTCGTGACCAGCGTGTCGCCGGGAACCGGGTCGAGCGGCTTGAGCCGGCGCACCAGCGCGCCCGAGGCATTCACCTCGACCTCCTCGCCGCCGGCGCGCCCGTGCAACTCGCGGTCGTACGCGTTCTCGAGGCCGTCCTTGCCGGTCACGTCGTTCGGCGAGTAGCCCATGCGCTTGCGCGCCTGGTACTCGTCCTCGTCGATCACGCCGACGTAGCCGAACAGGTGCGCGCCCAGCTTGCCGTACGGGTAGTTGCGCACCGGCTGCTCTTCCATGTCGACGCCGGGGAGATCGCTCTGCGCTTCGGCGAGCCGCGCGGTCTGCACCGGCGTCAAGTCGGTCGCGAGGATCACCGGGCCGTACGGTTCGTACGTGACGACTTGGTCGAAGTTCTCGTAGTTCTTGTCGTGGTGGTGCAGCAAGCGGTGCTGCAGCTTCGCGACCGGGATGCCGAGCACGTCGGAGAGCCCGGCCAGCAGCTTGTCGACGTCTTTGACTTCGGACGGGATGAGCGCGCACACGAACGAAGGGCGCGAGCGCACCAGCACGACGCCGTGGCGGTCGACGATCAAGCCGCGCGGCGCGGCGACCGGGATGACTTGAATCTGGTTCGCGCGCGCGGCGGCGGCGAACGACTCGCCCTGCACGAGCTGCACGTCCGCCAACCGGACGACGATCGCGACCAGCGCGAACGCGAGGACGACCACGAAGCCGAGCACGCGCGGCAGCGGACGGTCGGTGGGGATGCGCTCGATCGCGGCCATCAGTCGTACCCGTAGCGCTGGATCGTCGTCTTGTCGCTGACCAGCCGCCCCCGCACGACGAGCCAGACGAACGCGATCAGCGCGGTGAGCAGCGCGCGCCACAGCGAGGCATGCAGGTGCGCGACCGCAAAGCCGGGCGGAAACCCTTCGAGCCGCATCGTCGCCCAGAAGATCAGGTCGCGGACCAGCACCGCGAGCCCGCACAGCACCGCTGGGACGAATGCGCCGTCGGCGAACATGCGGCGCGAGAAACCTCCGGCGAGCAGTCCGACGACGGTCGTCGCGAGCGTCCAGCCGCCGCCGGTGCCCGCGAAGACGTCTTCCAGCAATCCCGCCGGAAGCCCGAGCAGCGCGCCGCGGCGCGCGCCGGCGCGCGAGGCGTACAGCACGACCGCGATCGTCACCAGCGACGGCACCGCGCCGCGAAACGCGAACAGCGGGACGACGACGGTCTGCGCGAACGCGAGCAGCGCGGTCCAGCCGAGCACCGGCCAGTACGCCGGTCCGACCGAGATCTCGATGCTGCGGTACTTACTGCGGTAGAACGAGGACACGCGAGAGCGCTCCCAGGTCGGCGGCCGGCTGGACGATCGCGGTTTGGTCGAGCGCGCCGGCCGAGGTCGGTTCGATGTACTTGATGCGGCCGATCAGCACGCCGGCGTGGAACGAGCGGCCTTCGCCCGTCACCACCCGGTCGCCGACGTGCAGCTTCGCGTCCTGCGAGACGTACTGCAGCTTCACCCGCGTCGAGGTGCCGACCGCGATCGCCCACCAGCGGCCGTGCTGCACCACCGCGGGCAGCTTCGAGGTCGCGTCGGTGACGAGCAACACCTTCGAGCTGAGCGGTGCGACCTCGACGATGCGGCCGACGGCGCCGCGGCCGGTGACGACGCCGTCGTCGCGGTGCACGCCGTCTTTCACGCCGCGGTCGATCGTCAGCACGTGCGTGGTCGCTTCGGGATCGTAGCCGATCACCGTCGCTTCGATGCCGCCGGGATGCGCGAGCTTCGCGCGCGCGAGGTCTTGCGCGGCCGGGATGCGCGCCAGCCGCTCCTGCAGCTCGTCGTTCTCCTCGAGCAGCGCGGCGTTCTGCGCGCGCAATTTCGCGTTCTCGCTCGCGAGCCCGGGCGTGCGCGCGACCGCGCCGGCGCCGCCGCGCACACCGTTCACGACCCAGGTCGCCGCCAATTGAAAGTATGCGCTCACGGTGGTGACGACCGCCGTCAGCGGCGAGGTTCTACCGGCGCGCGCGAAGTCGATTTGGAGAAGCGCGACGAGAGCGGCCAGAATGACCGCTCCGATTATCGCGAATAGCTTTCTCTCATCCCGATTCGTAACGATTGGTACCACCTCGTCAGCCGGTCGGCGTGCGGCCGCAACCGCTCGAGCAAACCTGGCGACGCAAGGATCTCGCCGGCGCCGCGCGCGACGCATCCCAGCGGATCGTCGGCGACCGTCGTCGGCACGTTCGTGCGCGCGCCGATCTCGCCTGCGAGTCCCGGGACGAGCGCGCCGCCGCCGGTCAGCACGATCCCCGCTTCCATCAACTCGCCGGCGAGGTCGGGCGGGGTCGCTTCCAGGATCGACCAAGCCGCGCGCGCGATGCGGTCGACCCCGTCGAGCATCGCGCTCGCGACGAGCTCTTCCGAAACCGTCCGTTTGCCGGGCCGCAGGTTGCGCATGTCGGTCCCGGCGACCAGGATCTCTTCGCGGCCGGGCGCGCGGCCGGCGAAGCCGCGCTCGATCTTCAAGCGCTCCGCGGTGAGCGGCCCGATCCCGAAGTACTCGGCGCGCAGCCGCGCGGCGATCGCGGCGTCGAACGTGTCGCCGCCGACCTTGATCGAGCTCATCGCGACGATGCCGCACAGGGTGAGCACCGCGATCTCCGTCGTGCCGCCGCCGATGTCGATCACCATCGCGGGCCGCGTGCCGGTGATGTCAAGGCCGGCACCGACCGCGGCGGCGACCGCCTGCGGGACGAACTCGGTCGTGCGCGGGCCGGCGGCGCGGATCGCCTCCTCGACCGCCTTGCACTCGATGTCGGTCGCGCAGCCGGGGACGCACGCGATCACCCGCGGCGCGACGCGCGGTCCGCGCGCGAGCGCGCGGTCGACGAGCGTCTTCACCAGCGCGTGGGCGCCGCGGAAGTCGGAGATCGTCCCGCCGCGCAGCGGCCGCACGACGCGAATCCGTCCCGGGGTCCGGCCGTCGAGCTCTTTCGCGGCCTGCCCGACCGCGACGAGCGCATCGTCGCTGGTGCGGTACGCGACCACCGACGGTTCGCTCACCAGCACGCCCGCGTCGTGCGCGTAGACGACCGTGTTCGCAGTGCCCAAGTCGATCCCGAGGTCGGGGCTGAACGTCGCCCGGAGCGTTCCGGCCAAGCTCATGCGTGAACCTCGGAGCGGGGCGGCAGCAGCTGGTAGCCGATCAGCGGGAGCACGTGCGCGAAGCGGGCGAGCGGGAAGCCGACCACGGTGAAGTAGTCGCCCTCGACGCGCTCGACCAGCGTCGCTGCGAAGCCTTGAATTCCGTACGCGCCGGCCTTGTCGAGCCCGTCGCCGCTCGCTGCGTACGCCGCCATCGTCTCCTCATCGAGATCGGCGAAGCGAACGCGGGTCGACACCACCTCGGCGTGCGAGGCGGCCGTGCGGTCGTCGCGCAGCGCGAACGCGGTGTGGACGACGTGCCAGCGGCCGGAGAGCCGGCGCAGCATCGCGCGCGCTTCGGCGGCGTCCGCGGGCTTGCCGAGCGCTTCGCCGTCGACGTCGACGACGGTGTCGGCCGCGACGACGAGCGCGTCGGCGGGCGCGGCGCCGGCGGCTTTGCCGCGCGCGTGGCGCAGCGCCGTTTCGGCCGGCGCGAGATCGGGGAGCGGAACTTCGTCGTACGCGCTGGGGACCACGACGACGCGCAAACCGAGCGAGGCGAGTAACTCGCGCCGCCGGGGCGAAGCGCTTGCGAGCGCGACCGTCTCGAGCCGTGTTCGGTGTCCGATGGTTTGAGTGTACGTGCGCTCGAGCACGATGACAATGTTTCCCGTCAAAAGTTGTTCGCCCTCACTCGACATTCGTCGAGGTGACGAGCCTCTCAGATGACGTCGAGCCGCGTGACATCCTCCGCGCTCTCGCCGCGAACCGCGCGGCGGTGGTGCCCGTCGCGCACGAAGACGACCGGCGGGCGGCCGAAGCGGTTGTAGTTGCTCGCCATGCTGTAGGTATAGGCGCCCGTCGTGCGCATCGCGAGCAGATCGCCCGCCGCGAGCTCGCGCGGGAGCACGTAGTCGCCCATCTCGTCGTTCTCGCAGGATCGCCCGGCGAGCGTCGCCGGCTCGTCGGGGCCGAGCGCGCGCGCCGTCAGCACCTCGGGAACGTGGCGCGCGCCGTACAGGATCGGCCGCGGGTTGTCGGCGAGCCCGCCGTCGACGACGATGAAGCGCCGCCGCCCCTGCGCCTTCACGGCCATGACCCGGTAGAGCGAGCTGCCCGCCCGAGCGATCAGCGCCCGGCCCGGCTCGAGCGAGAGCTTCAGGTCGCGGCCGGCCGCGCGGGCCGCGAGCTCTGCTGCCAGCGCACCCAAGTCGAGCGGGCGCGGGTCGTCGGGGCCTTCCTCGACCCCGATCCCGCCGCCGCAGATCAGCTCCCGGACGGGGAGGCCGTGCGCCGCGGCGAGCTCGGCGGCCGCGAGCAGCTCGTCGGCGTTGGCGAGGAACGGTGCGATCTCCGAGATCTGCGAGCCGATGTGCGCGTGCAGCCCGATCAGCCGCAGCTGCGGCAGCGCGGCGAGCCGCGCCAGGACGGCCGGAAGGCGGCCGACCGGCGTTCCGAACTTGGTGTTCTCGCCGCCGGTGCGCACGAAGGCGTGGGTGTGCGCCTCGATCCCGGTGTTCACCCGCAGCATCACGTCGACCGGATCGCCGGGCGGCGCGACGGCGGCCAGCCGCTCGAGCTCTTCGGCGTTGTCGATCACGTCGAAGGCGACGCGCCGCTCGACGACCGCGCGCAGCTCCTCGTCCGTCTTCCCGCAGCCGTGAAAGTACATTCGGCCGGCCGGAAAGCCGCCGCGCTCGGCGGTGAGGAGCTCGCCGAGCGAACACACGTCGAGCCGCAGCGGCGTCGCGGCGAGATGGTCGGCGAGGGCGGCGCAGAGGAACGCTTTGCCGGCGTACGCCACGCCGATGCCGTGCGGTCCGCAGGCTTCGGTGAAGCGGTGAATCTCGAGATCGAGCGCGTCGAGGTCGACGACGAACAGCGGCGTGCCGTACTCCGCGGCGAGCTCGCGCGCGGGAACGCCGCCGAGCGCCTTGTCGACGGCAAAGAGTTCGTCCGTCTTCACGCTCCGTACAACCCGTGCTCGGCGACGTACCGATACACCGGCTCGGGGATAAGATAGCGCACGCTGCTCTTCTCCTTCAGACGTCGCCGGATCAAGGTCGCCGACTCGGCGACGACCGGCAGATCGAGCATCTGAACCTTCGCGCGCCGCTCCGGCGAGAGCCCCGCGAGCGCGCGGTCCAGGTCGTCGTGCGTCACCTCGCCGCGCGGTGCGACGACGAACGATTCGACCATGTCGACCACCTCGTCCAGCCGTTTCCATTGCGAGCGCACCAGCGAGTCCGCGCCGACGATGAACGTGAACGCCGAGTCAGGATAGCGCGCGCGCAAGCGCGGCAGCAGATCGGCGGTGTAACCGCTCGCTGCCGGTGCGAGATCGCTTTCGTCGATTGCGAACGCGTCGTTCGCCGCGATCGCGAGCCGAATCATCTGCGCGCGCGCTTCCGGCGCCGCGCTCAGCGCGCCGTTGCGATAGTGCTGTCCTGCGCGAGTCGGCACGAACACCACGCGATCGAGCCCGCACGCATCGCGCACCGCTTCCGCAACGAACAGATGCCCGTTGTGAATCGGATCGAACGAGCCGCCAAAAATACCGAGCCGCCCTCTCACGTTACGATTCGTGCCTGGAGGGGCGAGGGGCGCGATGTGCCGTGCCGGGCACTCGCGGAGTTCGCGGAGCCATGGATGGCGAGAGCGAACGCAGCGGTAGCGACCGGAGCGCACGATGCGCGTAGGGAGCGTGCCCGGCGCGGCACATCGCGCCCCTCGTCCCGAGCCCCAGTCATCAACTGTAGTCGAACTCCACGCCGGCAATCCGGACGGTGTCACCTTCGTGAACGCCGAGCTCGCGCAGCTTCTTCTCGACGCCCATCTTCGCCAGAATCTGCTCGAAGCGCGCGAGGGCTTCATCGGAGTCGAAGTCCGTCATCCGCGCAAGCCGCTCGACGCGCTCGCCGCTGACGACGTAGATGCCGTCTTCCACGTGAATCACGAACGGCTCGTCGGCGGTCAGCTCGATCTGCGCGGGCTCGGGCTGCGCGATCGCGATCGGAGGCGTCGCCTTGATCGTCTCCCACGTGGCGTAGATCAGCTCGCGCACGCCCTCGCCGGTCGCAGCGGAAATGCCGCGCAGCCCGGGCATCTGCTCGCGCAGCGCTTCGTACGTCGCGCGCGCGTCCGGCAAGTCGAGCTTCGTGATGACGACGATCACCGGCCGCTCGAGCAGCGCCGGATTCCACGCGCGCAGCTCGCTCTCGATCGTCGCCTTGTCGGCGAGCACGTCGTCGGACGACTTCGCGCCGTCGATCAGATGGACGAGAACGCGCGTGCGCTCGACGTGGCGCAGGAAACGGTCGCCGAGCCCCGCGCCTTCGTGCGCGCCTTCGATCAAGCCCGGAACGTCGACCATCACGAACGACTCGAACTCCGCGACGCGCACGACGCCGAGCTGCGGCTCGAGCGTGGTGAACGGGTAGTCGGCGATCTTCGGCCGCGCCGCGCTCACGACGGACAGCAGCGTCGACTTGCCGGCGTTCGGAAGCCCGATCAAGCCCGCGTCGGCGAGCAGTTTCAACTCGAGCCGCAGCTCGCAGCGTTCGCCCGGCGCGCCTTTTTCCGCGAAGCGCGGCGCTTGGCGCGCGGCGGTCGCGAAGTGCTGGTTCCCGAGCCCGCCGCGACCGCCTTTCGCGACGCGAATCCGTTCGAACGGCGTGCTCAAATCGGCGAACAAGCGCGAATGTCCGCGGTTCCCTTCAGGATCCATCTCCGTGCGCGTGACGAGCGTGCCGACCGGCACGCGAATGATCAGATCGTCGCCGGCTTTGCCGGACTTGTTCGAGGTTGAGCCCGGCTTGCCGGACTCCGCGCCGAAGTTCTTCTTGAAGCGAAAGTCGACCAGCGTGCCGAGCTCGGGATCGGCGAGCAGCACGACGTCGCCGCCGCGCCCGCCGTCGCCCCCGGCCGGCCCGCCCTTCGGCACGTACTTCTCGCGCCGCCACGCGACGACGCCGTCGCCGCCGTTGCCAGCGCTCACCCCGATCGTCGCCTCGTCGATGAATTGCATGCGCTAGAAAGCAAAAAGAGCCGCGACGGCGGCTCTTTCGAGGTGCGGCTCGCGAGCCGGGTTAGACAGCGGCGGGGACGACGTTCACGTGCTTCCGGTTGCGGGAGCTGGTGAACGTGACGAGGCCTTCGGCCACGGCGAAGATCGTGTGGTCGCGGCCGAGCATGACGCCCTGGCCGGGGTGGAACTTCGTCCCGCGCTGGCGGACGATGATGTTGCCCGGGATCACGTGCTCGCCGCCGTAGCGCTTCACGCCGAGCCGCTGGGCGTTCGAGTCGCGCCCGTTGCGCGTGGAGCCCGCACCCTTCTTGGACGCGAACAGCTGGAGGTCGAACCGGAACATAGCCGCGAGAGTATACCAGGTCCCCGCGCGGGCGGTCAAACGGAAACGTGGGCCCGCCGGAACTCGGCCCGCATGAGGATCGGCCGGCCGGGGCGCAGCGTGACCGACGGCCCGAGCGGGACGCGGGCGGGGTTCAGGCCGCGGAAGCGGACCCGGCGGGCGAGCGTCGCCAGGACCAGGACCGCCTCCGTCCAGGCGAACCCCTCGCCGATGCAGATCCGGTTTCCGCCGCCGAACGGAAAGTAGGCGCCGCGCGGGAGGCCGGCCGTCTCGCCGTTCGACCAGCGCTCGGGGCGGAAGGCCTCGGGCTCGGTCCAGTAGCGCGGGTTGCGGTGGGTGACGATCTGCGCGGTCAGGATCACCGAGCCGGCCGGCACCTCCCAGGCGCCGAGCCGGATCGGCCGGATCGCGCGGCGGCCGAGGATCCACGCCGGCGGCCGGAGCCGCATCGACTCGGCGACGACGTCGCGGGTGAACGGCAGCCGCGCGTAGTCTCCGGGGACCGGGTCGCGCTCGCCGAGGACTTCGTCGAGCTCGGCGTGGAGCCGCTCTTCGGCGGCCGGGTTGCGGGTGAGCGCATCCCACGTCCAGGCGAGCGCGTTGGCGGTCGTCTCGTGGCCGGCGAGGAGCAGCGTGAGCGCCTCGTCGCGGACCAGCTCGGTCGGCATCGGCCTTCCGTCCTCGTCGCGGGAGGCCAGCAGCATCGAGAGCAGGTCGCCGCGGTCGGCGCCCTCGCGGCGGCGCTCCTCGATGAGGCGGTAGATGACCGCGTCCAGCGTGGCGCGCGCGGCTTTGAAGCGGCGGGTCGCCGGGTGCCACGGGACGTGGTCGAGCAGCTCGCCGAACGCGCTGAGGCTCGACGGGAAGACCGCCATCGCCTCGGTGACCGAAGACCCGATCACGTCGGCGTCGTCCTCGACGTCGGCCGAGAAGAGGGTCGCCGCGGCGATCCGCAGCGCGAGCCGGTTCATCAGCGCGTCGACCGCCAGCGTCTCGCCGTCCTGGAGCTGCTCGGCGGCCGTGCGGGCCGCGTCGATCATCGTCGCGGCGTAGCCGGCGACCCGCTCGCGGTGGAACGCCGGCTGCACCAGCCGGCGCTGCTTCAGATGAAGCGGCTCGTCGCTGGTCAGCAGACCCTCGCCGAGCAGCCGCCGCATCCGGCGCAGCCCGCGGCCTTTGATGAGGTCGTAGCCGCTGGCGGTCAGCACCTGGTCGATCAGCGCCGCATCGTCGACGAACCAGAAGCGCGCCCCCGGCACGCGCCACGAGGCGACCGGCCCGTACTCGCGCGCGACCCGCTCCAAGAACGCCGGCACCTGCGAGAGGTCGCCGCCGGTCGCCATCCCCCGGATCGCCGAGATCAGCTTGGGTCCGTCGGGGAAGCGGCGAGCGGTCATGTGCCCAGTGTACTTCGCGGTGCGGAGCGAGTTCTGCGAACAGGACTTGGTTGGTCGGTCAACCAAGAACCGCCCGTGGACCGCCCGGCCGGGACGAAGGCTCGGATCGTCGAGGCCGCGATGCGGCTGTTCTGGGAGCGCGGCTACGAGCGGACGGCGGTCGCCGACGTCGTGGCCGCGGCCGGGGTGCGGAGCGGTTCGCTCTACCACTTCTTCGCGACCAAGGAAGACGTGCTGATCGCCGTGCTGGAGGCCTATCTCGACGGGCTCGCACCCCAGGTGATGGACCCGGCGTTCGCGGCGAGCGAGGATCCGGTCGAGCGCGTCTTCGCGGTGATGGATGGCTACCGGCGCGCGATTCTCTCAACGGACTTTCGGTACCGCTGTCCGATCGGTTCGCTCGCGCTCGAGATGCAGAACGCGTCCGAGCGCGCGCGCGAATTGGTGAACCGTAATTTTCAGCAATGGCGCGACGCGGTCGCCGGCTGCGTGCGCGATGCGATGCCCGAGCTGCGCGAGGACGCCGATCCGGACTCGCTGGCGTCGTTCGTCCTCACGGTGATGGAAGGCGGCGTGATGCAGGCGACCGCCGAGCGCGACATCGCGCGCTTCGACGACTCGGTTCGCCACCTGCGCTACTACTTCGACTCGCTCAAACGGAGATGACCGTCATGCGTTTTTCGTTTGCCCGGCGCGTTTTCACGGCGCTTTCGCTGTGCGCGCTGCTCGCTGCCGCAGCTCCAGTACGCGCGCTCGCCGCCCCGGACGACGCGCGCGTCGCGCCGATCACGCCTGAGCTGCAGCCGTTTCGCTGGCTGGTCGGCGGGGTGTGGCGCGCCGACACGAGCACGCTTCCGGGCGGCACGAAGTCCATCGAGACGCGCTACGACCTTGCGCCGAACGGCAGCGCGATCCGCTTCACGACGGCGTTCATCGGGCCCGACGGCAGCCCGCTGCCGAACGGCTATGCCGGCAACCTGTACTACGACGGCACGTCAAAGCGGACGACGTTGTGGTACATCGACTCCCACAACGCAATCACGCAAGGGCCCGTGACGCTCGCGGGCGACGTGTGGACGATGACCTTCAGCAGCGACGGCGCGATCGTCGGGCATCCCGGCCCGACCGATTTCCGCGTCGACGTCGCTCGCCGCTCGAACGACGCCTATCACTGGACGCTGCTCACCCGTGCCGGAGCGGACTGGAAGCCCGTCTTCGGGCTCGACTATGTCCGCCGGGCGGGCTAGTGGCCGCTCGCGCAACCGGTTCGGTTGGTGCAGCGTAACGAGCGCGCCGGGCGGGGGAGGGGCGATCCTGCGGCCTTAGAACCGGAATGCGTTTTGGAGAAACGCCGCGTCGTCGTTACGGGGCTGGGCGCCATCACGCCGCTCGGCAACGATTATCAAAGCTTCTGGGAGGGGCTGGTCACCGGGCGCAGCGGGGTCGGGCCGACGACGGCGTTCGACCCTGCCAAGCTCCCCACGCGGATCTCGGCCGAGGTGAAAGACTTCGACCCCGACGCGCTGTTCGGGCGCCGCGACGCGCGTCGGATGGACCGCTACGCGCAGATGGCGCTGGCGGCGGCGCGCGAGGCGCTCGAGGACGCGAAGTTCCCGGACGACCCCGACGTGCGCGCGCGGACCGGGGCCGTGGTTGCGACCGGCATCGGCGGGATCATCACCATCGAAGGGACGACCGATCAGGTTCAGCCGAAGCAGGCGTGGGACCGCATCTCGCCGTTCTTCGTCCCGATGCTGATGGGGAACGCGGCCTCGGCGCAGATCTCGATGACCTACGGGCTGCGCGGCCCCGTCTTCGCGGTCTCTTCGGCGTGCGCGAGCGCGAACGACGCGTTCTGCATCGCGTACGACAAGATCGTGCTCGGCGAGGCGATCGCGGTCGTCACCGGTGGAAGCGAGGCCGCGGTCACGCCGGTCGCGATGGGCGGCTTCTCGTCGATGAAGGCGATGTCGACGCGCAACGACGATCCGACGCGCGCTTCCCGCCCGTTCGACAAGGAGCGCGACGGCTTCATCCTCGGCGAGGGCGCGGGGATCATGATCTTCGAGGACCGCGAGCACGCGCTGGGCCGCGGCGCACCGATCTACGCCGAGGTGCTCGGCTACGGGCAGTCGGCCGACGCGTTTCATATCGCGCAACCCGATCCGGAGTCGAAAGGCGTCGTGCTCGCGATGGAGCGCGCGCTCGCGCGCAGCGAAGTGCGTCCGGAGCAGGTCGGTTACATCAACGCGCACGGCACGTCGACGCCGCTCGGCGATGCGGCCGAGTCGCAGGCGATCGCCCGCGTTTTCGGCGAGCACGCGACGAGCGGCAAGGTTGCGGTCTCCTCGACGAAGTCGATGCACGGCCATCTGCTCGGCGCGGCCGGTGCGGTGGAAGGAATCGCGACCGTGCTCGCGCTGCACCACGGCATCCTGCCGCCGACGATCAACTACGAGGTTCCCGATCCCGAGTGCACGCTCGACTACGTCCCGAACGTCGCGCGCAAGACGCAGGTCGAGGTCGCGATGTCGAACGGCTTCGGTTTCGGCGGCCACAACACGACGGTTGTCTTCGGCCGCCATGTTTAACGGCAGCATGGTGATGGAGCGAGCGCAGCGGGATCGTGCGCGTGCTTGAATGATGTTGCGAGCTCGGATCGGGGGCCCCACGCAACGCGTGGGGGGCGCGCAGCCGGGGGCGGAGCGCCGTTAAAATGCCTGGTGAACGACGGCGCGCGCGATTGCGCGCGCTGCTGAAGAGCGCGGGTGCGCCGGAGGTCGACGTCACGGCGGTCGAGCGCGCCTTCGTGCACGAGAGCGCGGCGCGCGAAGGCGCAGGGCTCTCGAACGAGCGGCTCGAGTTCTTCGGCGACGCGATCCTCGGCTACGTGACGGCGGGCTGGCTGATGGCGAAGTACGCCGGCGCGAGCGAAGGCGAGCTGACGCGGCGCAAAGCGGCGCTCGTGAGCGGCGAGGCGTGCGCGCGCACCGCGCGGCGGCTCGGCTTCGGCGAGCTGCTCGTGCTCGGGCAAGGGATGGCGCAGAGCGGCGGCGCCGACAATGCGACGATCCTGGCCGATGCCTTCGAGGCGTTCTTGGCGGTGCTGCTCGGCGCGACCGACGCCGAGCGGACGGCGCGCTTCGTGGAGCGCGAGCACCTCATTCCGTCCGACGGGGCCGCGACCGGCGAGCCCGACGCCAAGACGGCGCTGCAGGAGCTGGCTCAGGGCGTGCTCCGCGCCACCCCGATGTACTTCGAGCGCGCCGAAGGGCCGCCGAACGACCGGCGCTACACCTCGCAGGTCCGCGTCGGCGACGAGATCCTCGGCGAGGGGATCGGCCCCTCGAAGAAGGCTGCGCAGCAGGGCGCCGCGCTGATGGCGCTGACCACCCTGCGCAAGCGGCACCCCGAGAGCAAAGCGCCGGGGCGCTCGGCGTCGAATGACGACCGCCGGGTCATCGCGCTCGACAAGCGGCGCCGCCCTCGTTCCTCTCGTAAGCCCGGAGCGCCCAGCTAGTCCGTATGCGTCTCAAATCCCTCAAGGTCTTCGGCTTCAAGACGTTCGCCGAGGCGACGACGCTCGATTTCGTCGACGGCACGACGGCGGTGGTCGGACCGAACGGTTCCGGCAAGTCGAACCTGGTCGACGCGATCCGCTGGGTGCTCGGCGAGCAGTCCTCGCGCAGCTTGCGCTCGCAGAAGATGGAAGACGTCATCTTCGCCGGCAACAACACGCGCAAGCCGCTCGGCATGGCCGAAGTCTCGCTCACCTTCGACAACACCGAGCGCGTCCTGCCGCTCGACTTCCAGGAAGTGCAGATCACGCGCCGCGCCTACCGCGCCGGCGAATCCGAGTTCTACATCAACCGCGAACCGGTGCGCCTGCGCGACGTGCACGAGCTGCTGATGGGCACCGGGCTCGGCCACGGCTCGTACGCGATCGTCTCGCAAGGGCAGATCGACTCAATTTTGTCCTCGAAGCCGACCGAGCGGCGCGCGTTGTTCGAAGAGACCGCGGGGATCGGAAAGTTTCTGGCGCGCAAGCACGAGGCGCTGCGCCGGCTCGAAGCGACGGAGCAGAACGCGATTCGGGTGAACGACCTGATCGCAGAGCTCGAGCGGCGCGTTCCCGAGCTCGAGACGCAGGTGCGGCGCGCGAAGCGCTACCGCAAGGTGACGGCGCGCGTGCGCGACTTGGAGATCCTTTCGTATTTGCGCGCGTCCTCGTCGCGGCGCGAGGAACGTCTGCAGGTCGCCGCGCAGCTCGAGCAGCACGAGAACAAGCGCGCCGCGGCGGCCGCCCGCGCGGCGCAGCTCGGCGCCCAGCTCGCGCAGCTGCGGGAGTCGCTGTACACGCTGGAGCTCGAGCTCGACCAGCACCGCGCCGACGCGCAGAGCGCGCGCGCCGAGCTGGCGCGCATCGAAGCTGATCTCGCCGCAGCGGTCGCGCGCCGCGACGGCCTGGAGCGGCAGTCGAGCGCCGTCGTCGCCGACCGCGAGCGCGTCGAGGGCGAGCGCGAGACGCTGCGCGAGCAGATCGCATCGCTGGAAGAGAAGCTGGCGCCGCTGAGCGAGCAGACCGACGGCTCGCGCGAGCGCGAGCTGGCCGCGTCGACCGCGGTCGCCGACGCGCGCGGCGCGCTCGACGCGGTCTACCAAGAATTGCGCGCGGTCGAGCACTTGGCCGCCGAGCACGCCGCGAGCGAAGCCGAGCGGCGGGCGCAGATTCAAAGCGCGCACGCGGAGATCGAGCGGCTCGAGCACGAGCACGCCGCCGCGCTCGCCGAGCGCGAGCAGCACGCCAAAGCCGCCGACGAGGCGCGCGGGCGGTTCTCCGAGCGCGAGCTGCTGATCGCGCGCTACGAGGCCGAAGCGGCGGCGCAGCGCGAGCGCGCCCGCCTGGCGCGCGAGCGCGGCGACGCGGCCGCGGCGCAGGTCGCCGAGCTGCAAGGACGCCACCGCGAGATCGCGGCGGAGATCGCCGGCGCGGAGTCGCGGCTGCACACGATCGAAGAGCTCGAAGCGGCGCTCGAAGGGCACGCGCACGGCACGCGCGCCGTCGCCGAGGCGATGCAGCGCGGTCTGCTGCACGGCCTGCACGGCGTGGTCGCGAACCTCATCTCGACGGACGAGCGCTACGCGCGCGCGCTCGACGCCGCCTTCGGCGCGGGACTGTCGAACGTCATCGCGGAGAAGTCGGAAGACGCCGAAGCGGCGGTGGCCTACTTGCGCGAGCGCGAGCTCGGGCGCGCGACGTTCCTCCCGCTCGACACGCTCGCGCAGCGCGAAGGCCGGCATCTCGGCACGCTCGCCGGCCGACCCGGCGTGATCGGTTACGCGCACACGCTGGTGCGCGCGGAGCCGAAGTACCGCGGGATCGTCGCCTTCCTCGTCGGCCGGATATTGGTCGTCGACGACCTGCGGACCGGGATTCGGCTGACGCGCGGCGAGGGCTTCCGCGACTCGATCGTCACGCTCGAAGGCGACCAGATCGTCGGCGGCGGCGCGATCACCGGCGGCCGCTTCCGCAAAGAGCGCTCGATCCTCGCACGGCGCGCGCAGGCCGAGACGCTGCGCGAGCGCTTGCCGCAGCTGCGCGCGCAGCTCGAGGCGGTCGAGCGCGACGGCGCGGCGGCGAAGTGGGAGGCGGACGCGGCGTCGGCGGAGCGCGACGAGGCGACGCGGCTCGCCAACGACGCCGAGGTCGCGCTGCGCGACGTGCGCACGCAGCTGCAGGGGCTGGTCGCCGAGATCGAACGGCTCGACACGGCGGCGGCGAGCGCGAGCGCGCGCCGCGAAGCGCTCGACGCGTCGCGCCACGACGTCGCCGCGCGGCTGCACGCGCTCGAGCGCGTCGCCGACGACCACGTCGACCTCTCCGAGCAGCGCGTCGCGCTCGAAGCGCGGCTCGCGGCGGCGCGCGAGCGGATCGCCGCGGTCGAAGCCGAGCAGAGCGAAGTCGTCGCCGCGGCGAGCGCGCTGCGCGAGCAGATCGCCGCCCTCGGCGCGGAGCACGACGCCGCGGTGGCGCGGCTCGGGTTGCTCGACGCCGACGCGGAGCGCGCCGGCGCGGCGCGCGAGTCGATGCTGCGCGAGCTGGAGACGCTGCGCGCGCGCGTTACCGAGTTGCAGGGCGCGCTCGCTGCGGCGCGCGAGCGCGTCGCGCTCGCCGACGCAGCGGTCGAGGAAGCCCGCAAGCGCCGCGAGGCGACCGCCGACGACGCGGCGCAGCGCGAAGCCGACGAGCGCATCGCGCAGAGCGAAGACCGCGAAGCGACCGCCGCCGGCGAGTACGGCCGGCGCCGCTTGGCGGAGATCGACGCGGAGCTCGGGATGCTGCAGCAAGGCTTCGCGCAGAATCCCGCCACGGACGAGGAGCAGCATGACGTGCTGGCGCGCTACGCCGGCGAGCCGAACGAGTTGATCGACGATCTGCCGCGGCTGCGCGAAGAGCTGGTGCGCCTGCAAGCCAACGTCAACCTGAACGCCGAAGCCGACCGCGACGAGCTGGTCGAGCGCGAGAAGTTCCTGCGCGAGCAGATGGACGACTTGCACCGCGCGCGCGAGACGCTGCTGGCGACGATCGCCGAGATCGAGACCTCCTGCCAAGTGCAGTTCAACGAGACCTTCGACGCGGTGAAGAGGCAGTTCAGCCGCGTCTTCGCCGAGCTGTTTCCGGGCGGCCAAGCCGAGATGTGGCAGACGAATCCCGAGAACTTGAGCGAGACCGGGATCGAGATCTCGGTGCAGCCGCCGGGGAAGAAGATGACCGCGCTGGCGGCGCTCTCCGGCGGCGAGCGCGCGATGACCGCCTCGGCGCTGATCTTCGCGCTGATCGCGGTGAAGCCGTCGCCGTTCTACCTGCTCGACGAGGTCGACGCCGCGCTCGACGACGCAAACGTGGAGCGCCTCTCGACGAAGATTCGCGAGGTCTCGGCGACCTCGCAGATGCTGATCGTCACCCACAACAAGAAGACGATGGAGCTGGCCCAGCGCATGTACGGGGTCACGATGCAGGAGCCGGGCGTCAGCTCGGTGATCAGCGCGACGCTCGTCGACCGTCCGAGCGCGCCGCCGCCGGTCGAAGAACCGGTTCGTGAGCCCGCCCTCGTCGTTTGAGTCGACCGCCGATGGCTGAAGACGTCGCCGCGCTGATCTCGGTGTACGACCGGGCCGGCGTGGTCCCGCTCGCGCGCGCGCTCGCCGAGCGCGGCGTTCCGATCTACGCGACGGGCGGAACGCGCGCGCACTTGATCGAGCACGCCATCGAGGCGCGCGACGTCGGCGAGCTGACCGGCTATCCGTCGCTGTTCGACGGCCGGGTCAAGACGCTCCACCCCAACGTCTTCGGCGGCATCTTGAAAGACCGCGACAGCGCGGTTCACCGCGCCGAAGCCGAGCGGCACGGCATCCCGACGATCTCGACGGTGGTGGTGAACCTCTACCCGTTCGAAGCGACGGTCGCGAAAGACGGTGCGACGCTGCAGGAGGCGATCGAGCAGATCGACATCGGCGGCGTCTCGCTGTTGCGCGCGGCGGCGAAGAACTTCGATCACGTCACCGTGCTGAGCGATCCGGCACAGTATCCCGCGTTCATCGACGCGCTGCAAAACGGCGGGCTCGACCGCAACACACGCCGGAGCTATGCGACGCGCGCGTTCGAGCGGACCGCGGAGTACGACAGCGCGATCGCGCGCTACCTCGAGTCCGGTCTGCTGGCGAACGAATTGCCGGGCTCGCTGGCGCTGACGATCCCGATCGAGCAGCCGTTGCGCTACGGCGAGAACCCGCAAGACCGCGCCGCGTTCTACCTCGCCCGCGAGGCGCAGCTTCCCGAGCAGCTCGGCGGCAAGGCGCTCTCGTATAACAACCTGCTCGACCTCGACGCGACGCTGCGGCTGCTGGTCCGCGCGCCGCTCGGCCTTCGACAAGCTGACGCTGACGGAGACGCTCGGGCTGACGAAGACGTCGAGCTGCGCGAAGCGCGGCCGCCGCGTTCGCGGGCTGCGATCGTGAAGCACACCGTGCCGTGCGGCGTCGCCGAGCGCGAGTCCGTCCCGGAGGCCGTGCGCGAAGCATTGGCGGCCGATCCGGTTTCGGCGTTCGGCGGGATCATCGCGGTCGACAGCGCGGTCGACCTCGCCGCGGCCGAGCACCTGGCGGAGTTCTTTCTCGAGATCGTCGCGGCGCCGGCGTTCGACGACGACGCGCTCGCGCGCTTGCGCAAGAAGAAGAACTTGCGGATCATGCGCTACCGGCCCGGCACTCCGGAGCGCATCGCGGAGGAACTGCGCGTGCGCAGCGCGCTCGGCGGCGTGCTCGCCGAGGACGACGACCCGCAGGCGCCAGCCGAGCGCTGGAGCATCGTCTCGCGGCGGCGGCCGACGCGCGAGCAGTGGCGCGATCTCATCTTCGCCTGGGACGTCGTGCGGCACGTGAAGTCGAACGGTGTGGTGATCGCGCGCGACGGCGTCTCGCGCGGCATCTGCGCCGGCCAGACGAACCGCGTAAGCGCGGTGCAGATCGCCGCGCACCGCGCGCACGAGTACGCGAGCGGCGCAGCCTGCGCGAGCGACGGGTTCTTTCCGTTTCCCGACGGGCTTCTGGCCGCCGCAGAGGCAGGCTGCAGCGCGGTGATCGCACCGCAAGGCTCGATCCGCGACGCCGAAGTGATCGCCGCCGCCGACGAGCGCGGGATCGCGCTCGTCTTCTCAACCTACCGGTACTTTTTGCACTAGCCTCATGATCGTGAACTTTATCCTCCGCCTCGTCGGCTACGCGCTCTTGCTCGGGCTGTCCGCGTATGCGTTCCAAACGCTGTGGACGAACGACGGCCTCGACGCCGTCGGCCGCCTCCACTCGTTCCACGACAAGACGATCCTCGCGCTGCGCGTCGCCCCGCTCGTCCTCGCAGTGATCGGCTTCGGCCCGCTCCGCGCGCTCGCGATCTTCCTCGGCTTCTTCCTTGCGGCCGCAGCGCTCACCGCACCCTTCGTCGTGCTGCGCGTCGCGGGGGTCTAGCGCCGCGGGAACTTTCCGGCGGCGTATAAAAGGCGGCCGCATGCTCGGTCGCATCATTCTTTCCGCCGTGCTGGTGCTGGGCGTCGCCGCCGGAGCGGCCGGCGCATCCACACGAGGATACGGCATCGGCTCCGGCGTCTCCGATCCGGTCCCGTTGGAACGCGGCGTCACGATCCTCTGGCACGGAAAGTGCCGGGTCGACGGCGGGATCAAGACGCAGAGCGGCGCGCCGGTGAAGGCGTGGGACTTCTGGCAGGAGATCTTCCAGACCGGTGCCCCGACCTGGCTGCAGGCGCACACGCATCACGGCGCCGAGTGCATCATGAACGTGCAGGGCGTGACCAGCTGGTGGTTCGCGCACCGCGGCGATGCGCCGGATTCTGCGCCGACGATCGTCCCCGTTCACCGCGGTGAGACCGTCTACACCGTCCAAGGCCGCGTCCACACCGCCGGCGACGTCGGTCCCGAGAAGCAGGCGTACCTCGGGATCCACGTGCTCGAGCAAGGTTCGAACTTCAACTATCCCGTGGACGATCCGAGCGCGCCGCCGCAATCGAAGACCGAGCCGGTCTCGATCTTCAAGAACGAGCTGCAGTACCAAGTGCCGAGCAAAGGGACGTTCACGATCTACAATCAGATCATTTCGATGTCCCCGAACGAGACCTATCACATCTTCAAGTTCAACCAGCTCGGCTACTACACGGTCTTCGAGGGCGGCGCGATGCTGAACGTCCCCGGCCGCCGCCCCGAGCCGATGGCAAAGGGCAAGATGGTGCTCATCCCGCGCGAAACCGCCGCAACGATCACGACGCGCGGAAACGCATTGCTAGCGGTGACACAGCTCCGCTAGCCGTTTCCCCGCCGCGCACTACGCACGTCGCTGGTGCCGTGCACTCCAATTGGCAGTGACGGCGCGCACGTTCTCGCTGACGATCGCGTCGCGTTCGGCTTTCGTCACAAATGCTCGAAACGAGATCAGCGAGCGCATGACCTGACCGCGTTGTGAAGGTTCGGTCAGAGCTCGTCGCACGCTTTCAGGTCCGGCGTCAAACGCGGTGTCCCAAAGGCGAAAATATCGGCTGTTGCCGCGGCGGCTCAGCCGGTCGAGATCGGCGCGAAAGCGCCGCAGCGTTTCTTCCGTCACCCGCGTCGCGGCAAGCTGCCCCATCCGAAGCGCGATCATGTCGTTCGGCTGATAGAGCGCAGTCGCGTCCGCTGGCGAGGTATCGTCGAAGTTCATCGGGTTTCCGGCTCGATACTGCGCGAAGGTGCCTGGAGGCCTGCTGCGCGGGCGCATCCGCTTGGGTTTGGGGCGGGTCTCGCTTACGTGTCTCGGTCGGTGCAGAACCTGGTTTTCGTCCTCCTCGTCGGGCTGGGCTGGGGGCTGCTGGGGCCTGCGAGCAAGGTGCTGTTTGCGGCGGAGCCGGGCGCCTTTGACGGAATCACCCTCGCGGTCGCGCGGGTGGCCTGGGCGCTGCCGCTCTTTCTGATCGTGCTCGGGGCGGCGTGGCGGATCGAGCCGCCGCGGCTCGGTCGGCGCAGCTGGCTCGCGGTGATCGGCGCGGGGATCATCTTCGGGCCGTTCATCACGGTGGTGTTCTCGGTCGCCGCGCAGCACACGTCGGTCGCGCACATCTCGTTTCTCATCGGGCTTTCGCCGGTGACGAACACCGCGGTCGCAGCGCTCGTCTTTCGCACCGCGCTCGACCGGCGCGCCATCGTCGCGCTGGTGCTCGGCGTCGCCGGCGTCGCGCTGCTTGCCGCCGGTCACAGCAGCGACCGTTCGGCGTTCTTCGGCGACCTGCTCATGGTGCTGTGGCTGATCGGCTTCGCGGCGTACGCGTGTTTGGTGCGCTTCGTCGGCGTGCGGATCAATCCGACGACCTTGATCGCGTTCGTCGGCGCGATCGCGATGGCGGCGACGCTGGTTCCGGGCGTGGCGCTCGGATACGGCGGCGCGATCGCGCACGTCGCGGACTCGCCGGCGATCGCGTGGTGGTTCTTCGGCGAAGTCGTCGTCGGCTCGACGATGGTCGCGCAGACGGCCTACGCCGCAGCCGTGCGGCGGCTCGGCGTCGCGGTGGCGACGATCGGCGCGGAGTACAGCGCGCTCGCGGTCGGGATCGTCGCCTCGCTCGCCGCGCACGAGACGTGGACGATTCTCACGGTCGTCGCCGGGCTGATCCTGTGCGGCGCGCTGACGGTCACGTTCGCGCCGATCCCCGGCCTTGCGCCGCGGGCGCGGGAAGAGCGCGCTGCCTCCGCGTAGCTTCCTCGGATGCCGCGCTACCTGCACACCTCGATCTTCGTCAACGACATGGCCGAGTCGATCGACTTCTACACCGGCAAGCTCGGCCTCAAGCTGCTCGGCGGCCCGCACCACTATCCGGGCAACGCCGACATGGCGTTCGTCGGCGCCGACTGGAACTCGTACATCGAGCTGGTCTACGACTTGGAAGAGCACCCGCCGTACGCGATCGGCAACCGCTACGAACACCTCGCGCTCGAAGTCGACGGCGATCTTCCGGACGTGATCGAGAAGCTGCGCGGGCAGGGCGTGAAGATCGTCAAGGAGCCGAAGAAGTCCCCGGGCGGGACGCGCGCGATCGCGTTCGTCGAAGACCCGAACGGAATTCCGGTCGAGCTGCTCGAGCCGCGCGAGGGTCCGGTAACCTAGTGAACCCGCTCTCCGCGCCGCGCGGTACCCAAGATATTTATCCGCCCACGTCCGCGGCGTGGAACCGGTTCGAAGCCGACTGCCGCGACCTCGCGCAGCGCTTCGGCTACGGCGAGATCCGCACGCCGATCTTCGAGGCGACGGAGCTGTTCGCGCGCGGGGTCGGCGAGACGACGGACATCGTCGAGAAAGAGATGTACACCTTTCTCGACAAGGGCGGGCGCAGCATGACGCTGCGCCCGGAGCTGACGGCGGGCGTCGTGCGCGCGCTGCTCGAGCACAAGCTGCTCGCGCAGGGACCGCAGCGGCTGTACTATCTCGGTCCGTTCTTTCGCTACGAGCGCCCGCAAGCGGGGCGCTACCGGCAAGCGAACCAGTTCGGCGTCGAGTGCTTCGGCGTGCCGGGACCCGAAGCCGACGTCGAGGTTATTCAGATCGCCGCGATGCTGCTCGCGCGCTACGCGATCAGCGACGCCGTGCTGAACGTCAACACCGTCGGCGACAAGGTGTGCCGACCGGTCTACCGGCAGGCGCTGCTCGATCACTTCCGGCCGCACGCCGCCGAGCTGAGCGCCGACTCGCAGCGCCGCCTCGAGCGCAACCCGCTGCGCATCCTCGACTCGAAAGACCCGCGGGACGCGCCGTTCGTCGCCGGCGCGCCGACGATGATCGAGTACTTGTGCCCCGAGTGCCGCGCGCACTTCGACGCGCTACGCGCGTATCTCGACGCGCTCGGGATCGCGTACGTCGTCAACCCGCGAATCGTGCGCGGGCTCGACTACTACACGCGCACGGTGTTCGAGTTCGTCTCCTCGGTGATCGGCTCGCAGAGCACGGTCTGCGGCGGCGGCCGCTACGACGGGCTCGTCGAGGAGCTCGGCGGACCCCCGACGCCGGGGGTCGGTTTTGGATTGGGGATCGAGCGCTTCTTGATGATGGTCGAGAAGCTGGCCGGCGAGCACGCGCCGCGGCGGCGCGGGGTGCAGGCGATCGCGCTCGGCGAGGCGGCGCGCGCGCGCTTGGTGCCGATCGTCGGCGCGCTGCGCGAGGCGTCGGCGGAGCCGACGTTCGCGGATTGGCAGAACCGCAAGCTGACGGCGCATTTCAAGACCGCCGACCGCAACAACGCGCGCTGGGCGCTGATTCTGGGCGACGACGAGCTGGCAAGCGGCGAGATCGTACTGCGCGACTTGGTCGCGCGCAGCGACCGCCGGCTTCCCATGGCGGGCCCGGCGGCGGAGGTCGCGCGCGTCCTCGTCGAAGCCACCGGCTGATGGAGCAGGACGAAGCGTCGCGGGTCCGCGCGCTCGGCGAGATCGCGGCCGAGTTCGACCTCGACGCGATTCGCGTGCGCACCGGCGAGACCGAGATCGAGATCGTGCGCCGCGACCCCGCCGTCCACGCGCCGCCCCCGATCGCCTACGCCCAGCCGGTCGCCGCGAGCGGGGCGCCGGCGGCGGGCGCGCTGCCGCCCGGCGGCGGTGAGCTTCCCGCGGCGGCCCGCGGGCCGGGGCCGAACGTGCGCGTCGTGACCGCGCCGCTGGTCGGGGTCTTCTACCGTTCCGCGGCGCCCGGCGCCGATCCGTTCGTCGAGGTCGGCAGCCGCGTCCAAGTCGGGGACGCGCTGTGCATCCTCGAAGCGATGAAGCTGATGAACGAGATCAACACCGACCACGCCGGCGTGGTCGCGAACATCCTGGTCGACAACGGCGAGCTGGTCTCGCTCGGCCAGGAGCTGTTCTGGATCGAACCGTGACGGCGTACACCGGCCGCCGCGGCTTCGAAGAGCTGCTCGCCGACCGCAAAGGCCAACTTGAAAAGCCACACTACGAGGAGCAGGTGAGCGCGATCGTCGCCGCGCTGACCGGCGCGTTTCGCAACGGCAACAAAGTGCTGTGGTTCGGGAACGGCGGGAGCGCCGCCGACGCGCAACATCTCGCGGCGGAGTTCAGCGGGCGGTTTCTGCGCGAGCGCGGCGGGCTGCCGTCGGAAGCGTTGACGGTGAACACGTCGGCGGTGACCGCGATCGCGAACGACTTCGGCTACGAGCAGCTCTTCGCGCGGATGGTCGAGGCGCTGGCGAAGCCGGGCGACGTCGTGGTCGGGATCACGACGAGCGGCACCTCGAAGAACGTCGTGCGCGGTTTGGAGGCGGCCAAGAAGCTCGGCGCGACGACGGTCGCGTTCACCGGCAACGGCGGCGGCACGGTCGCGGAGATCGCCGATCTGGTCTTGCTCGGCCCCGACGGATACAGCGCGATCGTGCAAGAAGTGCACATCACGATGGGCCACATCATCTGCGATCTCGTCGAACAGGAGCTGCTCTTCGCGTGATGCTCGCCGCCGCCGCCACGCCGCCCGCGTGTCATGCCTCGATCGCCGCGTATTACGCCCCGGATCGCAAACGCCCCGGTTTCCACACCGTCGTGGTCACCGACGACGACTACGCGCTGGTGGGCTGGTACGACGAGCATTCGGGCGGTCAAGGCGCGTTTCGGCGGCGTCATCGCCGGTGGTGCGTCCTCGTCAGCAGCGGCGGGGCGTTCCGGGCCGACGAGCTCGTTCGGTACGGCGTCCCGCGGCCGCACGCGGAGCGGCTGCTCGCGAAGATGCAGCGACTGCGGCGGTGATCCGACCGGCCGTTTTTCTGGATCGCGACGGGACGCTTATCGAAGACAAGGGCTTTCTCGACGATCCGCGCGGGGTCGATGTTCTTCCGAGCGTCGTCGATGCGTTGCGGTTGTTGCGCGAGCGCGGGTTCGCGACGGTCGTCGTGTCGAACCAGTCGGGCGTCGCGCGCGGGTATTTCGGTGAGGACGCGGTGCGCGCGGTGAACGACGAGGTTGCGCGGCAGCTCGCGAACGACGGCGTCGCGGTCGACGCCTGGTACTGGTGTCCGCACTACGACGAGAACTGCACCTGCCGCAAACCCGAGCCCGGGTTGATTCACCGCGCGGTCGACGAGCACGGATTGACGCTCGACGGCGGCGCGGTGGTCGGCGACCGCGGAAGCGACGTCGCCCTCGGGCATGCGGTCGGCGTGCCCGGAATCTTGTTGCCGGGACCGTATCCGTACAGCGGCCCTGAGCCGGATCTGCGCGCGCAGAATTTGCTCGAAGCGGCGGAATGGATCGTGGGGCGCGGGCGTGGCTGAGCTGATCGCGGCGCCGCGGGCGACGGAGCTGCTCGGGCGGATGGCGGGTCGGCGGGTCGTCGTGATCGGTGACGCGATGATCGACGAGTGGATCTGGGGCGACGTCTCGCGGATCTCGCCGGAGGCGCCGGTTCCGGTCGTCGCGGTGCGCGAGCACACCTTCACGCTCGGCGGCGCGGGGAACGTTGCGAACAACTTGCGCGCGCTCGGCGCGCGGGTCGCGTTCGTCGGCGGGATCGGCGACGACGCCGAAGGCGCGCGGCTGCGCGCGATGTTCGACGACCTCGGCGTCGACGCGCACGGGCTGGTCACGCTCGGCGACCGGCCGACGACCCGCAAGACGCGCGTCGTCGCGCACAGCCAGCAGGTCGTGCGCGCCGACTGGGAGTCGACCGCGGCGCTGCGCGACGGCGACCGCAAGCACGTCGTCGATCAGGTGCGGCTCGCGGTGCGCGACGCCGACGCGGTGGTGCTCAGCGATTACGCGAAGGGATTTCTGCACCGCGAGATCGTCGAGGCGGCGCTCGGCGCGCCGGTCGTCGTCGCCGATCCGAAGCCGGCGAACGTCGCGATGTTCGCCGGGGTGACGTGCATCGCGCCGAACGTCGCCGAAGCGGGAGTCGCGAGCGGGATCGCGATCCACGACGACGACTCGCTCGAGCGCGCCGGCCGCGCGCTGCTGCAGATGCTCGGCTGCCGCTCGGTGCTGATCACGCGCGGCGAGCACGGGATGTCGCTCTTCGGCGCGGACGGCGAGCGCTTCGACGTCCCCGCGGTCGCGCGCACGGTCTACGACGTGTCGGGCGCCGGCGACACGGTCGTCGCGGTGCTCACGCTCGCGCTCGCCGCGAAGATCCGCCCCGAGACCGCGACGCAGCTGGCGAACTTCGCCGCCGGCGCGGTCGTCGAGAAGCTCGGCACCGCGACCGCGAGCCCGCGCGAGATCGTCGAGCTGATGGAGCACGACCGCGGTGCCTGACGCGCACGCGGGAGAGAACGCGTTTGCCGCACTGATCTTCGGCGACGCGGAAAGCGCGGTCGAATGGCGAGACGCGCAGCGCGCCGCCGGGCGCAGCGTCGTCTCCACGAACGGCGTCTTCGATCTGGTCCACGCGGGCCACGTCGCGTACCTCGCGTGGGCGCGGGCACAGGGCGACGCGCTGATCGTGCTGCTGAACGACGACGATTCGGTGCGGCTGCTCGGCAAAGGCGCGGACCGCCCGCTGGTGCCGTTCGCCGAGCGCGCGCGCGTCGTCGCGGCGCTGCGCAGCGTCGACGCGGTGGTCGGCTTCCGCCAGCGCACGCCGGAGACGCTGCTCGAGCGGATTCGACCTGACGTGCACGTGAAGAGCGCGCAGTACCGGATCGAAGAGCTGCCGGAGCGCTACGCCGTCGAAAAGCACGGCGGCCGGATCGCGCTCGCACCGCACCAAGCGGGCCGCAGCACGACGGATTTGGTCGCAGCGATCAGGTCGCGCTAGTGCGTATCGCGTTCACCGCAAACGGCCCGGGCGAGTTTGCGGGCTGGGTGCGGCCGCTCGTCGCGGCGCTACGCGCGCGCGATCCAGCGGTGGAGCTGCACGTGCTGTGCGTGCCCGATGACTTCGCGACCGGACGCGAGGCGCGGTATATCGAGGAGCTGTTTCCGGGCGTGCACGCGTACCCGCCGGCGGAGTACTGGCGGCTCGCGGTCGGGCTCGGCGTCGAAGGGCTGCCGCGCGACTTCGACCGCGTGCAGTATCTGGGCGGCGACCTTTCGCACGCCGCGCGCGCGCACGGGCGGCTCGGCGGCGTCGCGACGTCGTACAAGTTCTCGCGCAAGAAGTACGCGCGCACGTTCGCGCGCGTCTTCGCCGTCGACGGGGTCAACAAAGAACAATTGCTCGGCTGGGGGACGCCGGAAGAGCGCATCCGCATCGTCGGCAACCTCGCCATCGACGGCGCGCTCGGCGAGGCCTCGGGCGCCTACGGCGATCCGCCGAGCGACGCCGCCCGCGACGGTATCGTGCTGTTTCCGGGCTCACGCAAGTTCGAGATCGCGAACGTGCTGCCGCTGTTCGTGCGCGTCGCGTTGAACTTGCGCCGGATGCTGCCGAGCGTTCCCATCGCGTTCGCCGGATCGCCGTTCGTCTCCGACGACGCCGTGCGCGCCTCGCTGGCGCGCGGCGGCGAGCACCCGCTCGCGTACGGCGCGCCGGCCGAGCTGATCGAAGGCGACATCGTCGCACATGCACAGCGCTTCCCGCTCGTGCGCGCCGCGATGCGCGCGGCGGCGAACGCGCGGCTCGCGGTGACGATTCCCGGCACGAAGGTGATCGAGCTCGCCGCGCTCGGCGTGCCCGCCGTCGTTTGCACGCCGTTCAACGCGCCGGAGCTGGTCGTGATCGGCGGGCCGCTGCAGTATCTCGGCAAGCTGCCCGTGATCGGGACGCCGGTGAAGCGCGCGGCGGTGGTCGCGTACGCAAAGCGCTTCGAGCACTTCGCGCAGCCGAACATCGACGCCGGCAAGGAGCTGGACGTCGAGATCGCCGGAACGCTCCTCCCCTCGCAGGTCGCGCACGTCGCCGCCGAGCGCTGGAGCGACGCCGCGTGGTGCGCCGCGACCGGCGCCGAGCTGCGCTCGCTCTACCGCCACCACGCCGGCGCGGCGGAACGGATGGCGGCGTTTTTGCTCGAACCCCCGCGGCCGTGAAGCTCTCGGTGGTGATCGCGACCAAGGATCGCGCGGCGCTGCTCGACGGCGCGCTGGCGTCGCTACGCGCGCAGAAGAACGCGCCGGAGTACGAGCTGATCGTCGTGGACAACGGCTCGTCCGACGCGACGCCGGAGATCGCGCGCAAGCACCGCGCCGAATACGTCTTCGTCGCGGAGCCGAACCGCGGAAAGGCGCGCAACGCCGGAATCGACCGCGCCGAGGGCGAGCTCGTCGCGTTCGTCGACGACGACGTCGTCGTTCCGCCGCACTTCGTCGCCGCCCACGCGAAGGCGCACGCGGCGGAAGGCGAGCCGCTGGCCGTCTCCGGGCCGATCGTCAACGTCCCCGATCCCGCGCACCGTCCCGACCCGACCGCGGCGAACTTCTCGCGCGCGTTCTTCGTCACGTGCAACGTCTCGGTGCGCGCCGCCGCGCTGCGCGCGGTCGGCGGCTTCGACGAAGCGTTCGACCTGTACGGCTGGGAAGACACCGAGCTCGGCGTGCGGTTGCGCGCGCACGGCGTGCGGCGCGCCTTCGCCTGGGACGCCTACCTCTGGCACGTCAAGCCGCCGACGCCGGAGTCGCTCGAGGACGCGCTCGGCAAAGCGATCGAGAAGGCGCGGATGGCGGCGCGCTTCGTGCGCAAGAACCCGAGCGCGCGGATCAAGCTCGCCACCGGCGCGTACGGCCCGAACCTCGTCCGCGCACGCGTGCTGAACCCGGGCTTCCTGCAACCGTTCTTCGCCGGCGTCGCGAGCTCGCCGCGCGTGCCGCCGGCGCTGGCGCAGCTCGCGCGCGGCGCGCTGCTCGACAGCGTCTACACCGAAGAGCTCGAGCGCCAGCTGCGGCGCACGTAACGGCGTGCGCGTTCTGCTGGTGCGGCTCGACGGGGTCGGTGACGCCGCGGTTTGCGTCCCGCTGCTTGCGGCGCTGCGCGACGCGGGACACGAGGTCGGCGTCGCGCTGACAACGCGCAACGCCGGGTTGTTCGCGCCGCACGCGATCGTTGCCGAGCACGTCCTCGAGCGGATTCTCTGGCCCGCGCACGGCTCGACGCCGGCGAGCACCGCGCGCGCGAACGCCGAGATCGCCGTTTTGCGCTACGACGTCGCGCTGATCGCGAGCGAAGAACCCGAAGCGTACGAGCTGGCGGCGCGGATTCCGCAGCGGATCGGCTTCGCGACCGGATGGACACGGCCGCTCAAGTCGCTGTGGGTGCGCACGCGGACGACGCGCACGGTGAGCCGCTCGCAGCGCGTCGGCGGCGAGGACGCGCACGAGGTGGAGGTGATGTACCGGCTCGGCGCCGGTCTGGTCCGCGATCCCGCGCCGCCGGCCGGCGTGCAGGCGCTGCGCGCGGTGCTGCTCGAGCAGCCGCACGGGACGTCGTTCACGGCGGGTCAGCCGAACCGTCCGGTCGTCGTGCAAACGGGGACGAAGTGGACGAGCATCGGCGTCCCGCCCGCTGCGCAGCGCGCGCTGTTCGAAGGGCTCCGGCCGTACGCGCGCTTTTTCGCCGCGCCGGGGGAAGCGCGCGCGGTCGCGGAGGCGACCGGCGTCGAGCCCGAGACATTCGCCACGACGCGCGCCTGGGTCGAGGCGCTCGGGCGCGCGCAAACCGTCGTCTCGGTCGACACCGGCGCGGCGCACGTCGGCGGCATGGTCGCCGAGCGCGTGTTCGACGTCTTCCCGGACGCGCAATTCGAGGCGCAGGTCCGGCGCTGGCGCCCGTGGGCCTCACGCTACCGCGCCTTCCGCGCCTCCGAGGTCGCCGGGCGATCGAGCGCGCTCATCGAAGCGGTCCTCGATGGCTTCTGACCGCGCGCTGCTCGTCGCGGCCGGCGGGGGGATCGGCGACACGCTCCTGGCCGGCGTCGTCGCGCGCGCGCTGCGCACGCGCTTCGCCGCCGTCGACGCGGTCGTGCTGCCGGCACACGCCGATCTGGCGGCGCACGTTCCGGCCCTCGAGCGCGTCGTGCCGCTGGGGGCACCGCTTCCCGCGCGCTACGACGCGGCGGTCGTCACCTGGGCGACGTTCGCCACCGCGCTGCTGCCGTGGCGCGCGCGGATTCCGCTGCGCGTCGGCCAGGCGCGCCGGCTGTACTCGCCGCTCTTCACCCGGCGCGTGGTCGTGCGCAGCGAGCTGGGCGACCGCACCACGCACTGGACGGAGATCCTGCTCGACTACGCGCGCGCCATCGGTTGCGACCTCGCCGAGGCGGCGCCGGAGTTCGCCGTCCGCGACGAGGAGCGCGCGACCGCGCGCGCGCTGCTGCGCGTCCACGACGTCGCCGGGCCGTACTACGTGTTGCACCCGACGCGAGGGCTCTCGGCTCACCGCGCGCGCTGGCCGATCGCCGGGTTCGTCGCGCTGGCTCGGCGGCTGGTCGCGCGCGACGGCCTCCCGGTGCTGGTGACCGGCGGGGCGCTGGACGCATCGCTCGCCCAGGCGATCGCCGACGGCGCCGGGCGCGGCGTGACCTCGCTCGCCGGCGCCACGACGATCGGCGCCTTCGCGGCGCTCGCCGAGGGCGCGGCAGCGGTCGTCGCGATGGACTCGGGGCCGATGCACGTCGCCGCCGCGGTCGGTGCGCCGACCGTCGGGATCTTCGCCCTGCAGTCCGACGAGCCGGAGCGCTGGGCCCCGCGCGGGCGGCACGTCGCGAGCATCCGCCCCGTCTACCCGTGCCCGCCCGGCCACCGCAAGGAGACCTGTCCCGACTTCGCCTGCGTGCGCGAGCTGGACGAAACCGCCGTTCTCGCCGCGCTCGACGGACTGCGCTTGCGGCCCGCCGAACGGTGACGGGTGATCGCCTACGACGATTTCCTGCGCGTCGACGTGCGCGCGGGGACGATCCTGCACGCGGAGCCTCTCGCCGGCGCGCGCAAGCCCGCCTACGCGCTGCGGATCGATTTCGGCCCCGACCTCGGTGAGCGCCGCTCGTCGGTGCAGATCACGCAGCGCTACGCCGCCGAGCAGCTGGTCGGCAAGCAAGTCTGCGCGGTGGTGAACTTCCCGCCCAAGCGCATCGCGGGGTTCGAGAGTCAGGTGCTCGTCCTCGGCATGGACGACGAGAACGGCCACGTGGTGCTCGTCGCGCCCGACGTGCCGGTGCCGAACGGCCGGCGGCTCTACTGATGGCGATCGCGGTGGCGCGCGGCGCGCTCGAAATTCGCGCGCTGGCGGCGCACGGCGAAGACCCGCAGCTGTTCGCCGCGCTGGCGCGGCTGCTCGCCGACGCGTACCCGATCATGGGCGTCACGACGGCGGACGAGCTCGCGCGGCAGGTCGAAAAGACGCAGCAGTACGCCGGCGATCCGGGGACGGCGTTCGTCGCCGCGTTCCGCGGCGCCGAGCTGGTCGGCGCGATGCGGCTCTACGACTACGTGATGAACGCGCGCGGCCACGACGTGCTGACCGGCGGCGTCGGCGCGGTCGCGGTCTCGCCGACGCACAAGCGGACGGGGATCGCGCGCGCGCTGCTCGGGTGGTATCTCGACCACTACCGCGCGCGCGGCGCGCCGTTCGCGATCCTGTGGCCGTTTCGAACCGACTTCTACCGCGCGATCGGGTTCGGCTACGGGACGCCGTTCCACCGCTACCGCTTCGCACCGGCGACGCTGCGTGACCAGGGCGCACGCGGCGCGGTGCGCTTTCTCGACCAGCGCGACGCCGACGCGCTGATCGCGTGCTACGAGCGCGTGCGCGCGCGCACGCACGGCTTCATCGCGAAGCACCGCGTCTCGACGGAACGGATGCTCGGCGACGCGGCGCTGCGCCACCTCGGCGTGGAGGACGGCGGCGTGCTGCGCGGGTTCATGCAGACGAGCGCGGCGGCCGGCGGCGAGCGCATGCGCAACACCGACGAGCTGATCGTGCGCGATCTGATCTACGAAGACGACGCCGCGCGCGCGGCGCTGCTCGGCTACCTGCGCGCGCAGCGCGATCAGTTCGCGCGCGTCGTGATCGAGTCGCAGGACGACGCGCTCTATCTTGCCTCGGACGATCCGCGCGACGGTTCGGACCTCGCCGTCGCACCGCCCGCGGCGCACCGTATTGCGGAAACCGGGCTTGGCGTGATGTACCGCATCCTCGACGTGCCGGGCGCGCTGGCGACGCTGCCGGCCAGCGCGCCGTTCACGCTGCGGATCGATGTGGAGGATGCATTCCATCCGCCGACCGCGGGCTCGTGGACGGTGCGGTTCGGCCCGCACGGCGCGCCGCGGTGTGACGACGGTGCCGCGCGGCCCGACGCGACGCTTTCGATCGGGATCGCGGAGCTGAGTTCGGTGGCCCTCGGCTCGCTGCGCCTGCGCGACGTCGTCCGGCAGCGGTTGGCGAGCATCGAGCCGGCGAGTGCGCTACCGCAAGCCGACGCAGCGTTCCGCGCCGGCGACAAACCGCAGTGCGTCACGCGCTTCTGACCGAGATGGCGGAGCGCCGTTAGCATGAAGCTGACGATTCAGCTTTGCACGTACAACCGCGCCGCGCTACTGGAGCGCGTGCTGGAGGCGTGCTTCGATCAGACGCTCTCGCCCGACGACTACGAAGTGGTGTTGGTCAACGACGGATCGCGCGACGAGACGCCGGCGGTGATCGAGCGCGTGCAGCGGCTGGCGACCTGCCGGTTCACCGTCGTCAACCAGCCCAACGGCGGGCTGGCGAAGGCGCGCAACGTCGGGATCGCCGTGGCGAGCGGCGAGCGGATCGCGTTCATCGACGACGACGTGCTCCTGACGCCGGTCTTCGCCGCCGAGCACCTGCGTTCGGACGCCGAGCACGGCGACGTCGTCGTGCGCGGCGCGGCGATCAACACGGAGTCGTTCGACGCGCTCCCGGTGCCGGTGTGGACGCTGAAAGACTACAGCGGCAACTGGTTCTGGACGACCAACGTCTCGGTGCGGCGCTCGCGGCTCGACGCCGCCGGCGGCCGGTTCGACGAGTCGTTCAGCGAGTACGGCTGGGAAGACATCGAGCTCGGGCTGCGATTGCGCGCGCTCGGCACCAAAGCGGTGTTCAACCGCTTCGCGCTCGCCTTTCACTACAAGCCGCGCCCGACCGGGACGAACGTCGCAGGGATGCTGCGCCAAGTGCGCGCGCAGGCGCGGACGGCGGTGCGGCTCGCGCAGCTTCACCCGAACTGGCGCGTCGCGCTGGCGATCGGCGACACGCCGCCGCAGCGGCTGCTCGGCGACGCGCTGCGCAAGAGCGGTCTGGCGTCACGGCTCGAGCACGCCCTCGGCGAGACGTCCGCCACGGAGAAGCTCTCGCCCGCGAAGCTCACCGCCGCGCGCCTCCTCGCAAGCGCCGCGTACTACGACGAGCTCGAGCGCGCGAAGCAGGCGTAGCAAGACCGGTTCGCAGTGAAGATCTTGCTCTCGCGCACGGATCGCGTCGGCGACCTGATCCTGTCCACGCCCGCGATCGCCTCGGTGCGGCGCTCGTTCCCCGGCGCGCACGTCACGCTGGCGTGCTCGCGCTACAACGCGGTCGTTGTCGACCGCTCGCCCGACGTCGACGAGCTCGCGACCGTGCCGCTCGGCGTGACGCCGGAGGCGTTCGGCAGCCGCTTTCGCGACGTGGACTTGGCAGTCGCGCTCGCGCCGCGCGACCTCGACCACCGCATCGTCGCGGCGACGCGCGCGCGCAAGCGCGTCGGCTACACCTACACCACGCGCTACCTCGCGCGGCTGCTGCTGCACACGAAGCTGACCGACGTCGTGCTGAGCGAAGCCGACCCGGCGACCGCCGAGCGCCATCCGGAGCGCACGGTCGCGCACGAGGTCGATCAAGTCCTCGCCGTCGCGGCCGCGGCGGGCGCGCGGGCGCTCGTCCACGACCTCGTTCTGCCGGTCACGGACGAAGACCGGGCCGCGGTCGCCGATCTGCCCCAGGGGCCGATCGTCGTCCAGCTCGGCCGCCGCTGGACCGAGGCCGGCTCGACGACGGAGAGCTGCCTGCAGCTTTTCCGCGAGCTGCGGGCGCTCGGCCGCCCGCTCGTCGCCACCTACGGCGAGGACGCGCGGGCGCTCGGGGAGACGGTCGCCCGGGCCGGCGTCGCCGACGCCGTCCGGGGCAACCTGCCGTTTCACGTCTGGGCCGCGGTCTTCGAGCGGGCCGCGTGCGTGGTGACGATCGACACCGGTGCGACGCACGTCGCAAGCGCGGTGCGCGTTCCGACCGTCGTGCTGTTCGAGCACAAGTGGTTTCGGCTCGCTTCGCAGGAATGGTCGCCGTACCGCGTGCCGAACGCGGTCCTGCGCAAACCGCCGGACGAATCCGAGCGCTCGCTGCGCGCCTCGCGCGCCGAGCTCGTCGCGGCCGTCGCCAAACTCGTTCCTTCGACAAGCTCAGGATGACATTGCTACCGCGCATCTCCGTCGTCGTTCCGACGTACAACCGCCTCGACACGCTCCGCCACGTGATCCCTTCGCTGCTCGCGCAGGATCTGCGGCGCGGTGAGTACGAGGTCGTCGTCGCCGACTCGAACTCCACCGACGGCACCGCCGAGTACCTCGCCGGCGTCGCGGAGGACGCGCCGTTCGTGCGCCACCTCCCCGGCCCGTACACCGGGCGCGCCGGCGCGCGCAACGCGGGGATCGCCGCCGCGCGCGCGCCGGTCGTGCTCTTCACCGACGCCGACATCATCGCGTCACCCGACCTGCTTTCGCGCCACCTCGCGCACCACGACAAACCCGGCGCGCGCGCGATCGTCGGGATGGAAGTCCAAGTCTCGTCGTACGACGACTATCTCGCCAAGCGCAACGACCGCGCCAAGCGCGAGCCGCTCCACGGCGAGAAGCCGAAACGGCTCTCGTGGCTGTACTTCCTGACCGGGAACGCGTCGGCGCCGCGCGCCGAGCTGGAGCGCGTCGGCCGCTTCGACGAAGAGTTCACCGGCTACGGCCACGAGGACTTGGAGCTCGGCTACCGCTTGCAGCACGCCGGAATCCCGCTGGAGTACGAGCCGAACGCGGTGAACTACCACTGGCACCCCGTGCCGTGGGACGAGCAGCAGAAGAAATACGAGCTGGCCGGCAAGTCGACGGTGCGTTTCTACCGCAAACATCCCGCCTTCGACGTGAAGCTGCGGCTCGGGATGACCCCGCTCTCGCTGGCGCTGCACGACGTGATCGACCGCGTCGCGCCGCTGAAGAGCTGGGTCGAAGACGGCGCTCAGCGGCCGGGCTTCGCCCGCACGCTCTCGTACCAATATCACTACCTCACCGGAGTCAAGGCCGCCCTACGTGGATAGTCAAACCGCTACGCGCATGGAGTGCGGAAAGCTCACCGCCGCCGACGCCGGCAGGCACGTCGAACTGGACGGCTGGGTTCATCGCCGCCGCGATCACGGCGGGCTGATCTTCATCGACGTGCGCGACCGCAGCGGGCTCACTCAGGTCACCTTCGATCCTTCGAAGGGCGAGACGTTCGCGCAGGCCGAGACGCTGCGCAGCGAAGACGTCGTGCGCGTGCGCGGCAGCGTGCGCCGCCGCCCGGCCGGCACCGAGAACCCGAAGCTGCCGACCGGCGAGATCGAGGTGCCGGCCGACGCGCTGGATATCCTCAACCGCTCGCAGACGCCGCCCTTCGTCATCGCTTCGGACGAAGAACCGAACGAGGAAGTGCGGCTGCGCTACCGCTATCTCGACCTGCGCCGGCCGCGGATGCAGCACAACCTCACCGTGCGGCATCGCATCGTCAAAGCGTTCCGCGACTGGTTCGACGAGCACGACTTCCTCGAGGTCGAGACACCGAACCTGATCAAGGCGACGCCGGAAGGCGCGCGCGACTACGTCGTGCCCTCGCGGCTGCACCACGGCTCGTTCTACGCGCTGCCCCAGTCGCCGCAGATCCTCAAGCAGATTCTGATGATCGGCGGAATCGGGCGCTACATGCAGATCGCGCGCTGCTTTCGCGACGAGGACTCGCGCGCCGACCGCGGGCCGGAGTTCACCCAGCTCGACGTCGAGATGTCGTTCGTGCAGCAAGAAGACGTGCTGGCGGTGATGGAAGAGTCGATGCGGTACGTGTGGGAGCGCGTCCTCGACGAGGCGATTCCGAACCCGCTCCCGCGGCTGACGTACGCCGAAGCGATGCGGCGCTACGGCTCCGACAAGCCGGACCTGCGCTTCCAGCTGGAACTGGTCGACGTCGCCGAGCTGTTCAAAGGCGGTTCGTTCGGGCTGTTCGCCGGGCTCGCGGAGAGCTGCGCGAACCGCGTGATCGCGCTGCGCTGGCCGGGCGGCGCGGCGCTGTCGCGGCGCGACTTCGACGCGCTCACCGAGCTGGCGAAAACGTTCGGCGCGAAAGGGTTGGCATACGTCTCCTTCGCGCCGGACGGCGCAAAGGGCTCGATCGCGCGCTTCGTCGACGAGCCGCTGGCCGCAAAATTGCGCGAGCGCACCGGCGCGCAGGAGGGCGACGCGCTGCTGTTTGTCGGCGACGCGTCCGGTGCGGCGGCGAACGTCGCCGGACGGCTGCGCCTGGAGATCGGCAGCCGGCTCGGCTTGCGCGATCCGAAAAAGTTCGCGTTCTGCTGGGTGCTCGGCTTCCCGCTCTTCGAGCGCGACGAAGAGACCGGCGAGATCACGTTCTCGCACCATCCGTTCACGGCGCCGCTTCCCGGGCAGGAAGCGTTGTTCGACACCGATCCGCTCGCGATCACCGCGCAGCACTACGACTTGGTGTTGAACGGCTACGAGCTCGGGAGCGGCTCGATTCGCAACCACCAAGCGGAGTTTCAGCGCAAAATTTTCAGACGGCTCGGCCTGAGCGAGGAGCAGATCGACGACCGGTTCGGCTTCTTCATGGAAGCGCTCACGTACGGCGCGCCGCCGCACGGCGGAATGGCGCTCGGCATCGACCGCATCGCGATGATCGCGGTCGGCGAGGAGAGCATGCGCGAGGTCGTGGCGTTCCCCAAGAACCAAGTCGCCCGCGACTTGATGATGGACGCGCCGTCATCCGTCCCGGACAAAGCGCTGCGAGAGCTCGGAATCAAAATCGTAAAGCCGCCGGCATAAGCCGGCGGCCGCATGATGAAACGAACCGCGGCGGCGAGGGCGAGTTACGTCGCCCGCCCTCGCCGGCTCGGAGGCAACGGGCGGTTAAAACGGATGGACGTCGCGGCGAGTTTCGCGGAAGAGCATCTTCTTGTTGAGCTCGCGCAGCGCGTCGATCGACTTCTTGTGCTCGTCGGACCGGCCGTACTTGTTGGCGGCACGAAGCGACGCGTCCAGGCTTCGCTCGCGGGCGGCGTAGACGAGGAAGGCGCTGAGGTCGCGTTCGTCGATCCGGAAGTTCATGGCACGCGGAATATGCCCACGCGTGTGGCCGGCTATACCTGCTTGAGCGCACAAAACTCGCGGTCGTCGCTTTTCGTGACGCCGCTCGGCGGAGTCGATTGCGCGCCGCAGATCGGTTGATTGCAGCGCGTTCGGCCGATTGATACCCGCGCCGTTAGGTCTTTAATCCTATGCGTTTGCGCAAAACCGAGCGAGCGGTCCTAATCTTGTGCCAAAATGCGCGCGCGCGCGAACACGGCGTCGAGCATCGGCTCGGTCAGCACGCCGGTGTTCGTGTTCTGCCGGCTCGGGTGATAGGACGCCAAAACTATGAGGTTGGGGTGGCCCGGCAGCTCGACCCGCGTCTCCGCGAGGTGGGCGAACGGCGCCCGCGCGGAGCGATAGCCGCCGGCTTCCTTGATGAGCGCGTGGACCGTGTCATCGGCGATCTTCCCGAGCGTGACCACCACCCGCATCTCGCGCAGCGCCGCGAGCTCCGCGCGCAGGTACGGGAAGCAGCGGGCGCGCTGCTCGGGTGTCGGCTTGTTCGCCGGCGGCGCGCAGCGAACGGCCGCGGTGATGAACGCGTCATGGAGCACCATTCCGTCGCCGCGGTGCGTCGCGACCGGCTGGCTCGCGAAGCCGGCCTTGTGCAGCGCCCGGTACAGCCACTCCCCGCTCCCGTCGCCGGTGAAGACGCGGCCGGTACGGTTCGACCCGTGCGCGCCGGGCGCCAGCCCGACCAGAACCACGCGCGCGTTCGGATCGCCGAAGCCGGGGACCGGCTTCGCCCAGTAGTCGTGGTCGCGGAAGGCGCGCTTCTTGACGCGGCCGACCTCGGCGCAGTAGTCGCGCAACTCGGGACACAGCCGGCAGGCGACGACGCGCCGCTCGATCGCGGTGAGTGAAGATGCCACGTCTCGCGCCGATTCGACACGCCGGCGGCGCGAACCCAACCGCGGACACGGAATCTACCGCTGCTCGTCGTAAACGGCGTCGGGTGGCCCGCCTCGACGTCCGAGCGATGGCGCTGCTCGCGACCGCTCACGTCGCGGACGACGTCAACCAGAGCTTCATCCCCGCGCTCCTGCCGTACCTGATCCTGCAGCGCGGCATCTCGCACGAGACCGCCGGCGCGATCGTGTTCTGCCAGGCGATCTCTTCGTCGGTGGTGCAGCCCGCGATCGGCCACCTCGCCGACCGCAAGTCGATGCCGTACCTGATCGCCGTCGGATTGATGCTCGCCGGCGGCGGCGTCGCGCTGCTCGGCGTCGCGCCGACGATGCCGCTGCTCTTTCTCGCCGCGCTCGTGAGCGGAATCGGCGTGGCGACGTTTCACCCGGAAGCGGCGCGGTTTGCGAACTGGGTCTCCGGCGAGAAGAAGGCGAGCGGGATGCGCTGGTTCACCGTCGGCGGGAACCTCGGCTTCGCATTCGGCCCGGCGTTCGCGACCGCCGCCATCTCGGCGTGGGGACTGCACGGAACGCTGGCGGCCGCGGTGCCGGTCGCGATCATCGGCGGTGTCGTGCTGCTCGAGCTGCGGCGGTTGGCCATGTTCGTTCCGGCGCACGTGAAACAGCGCAAATCCGCCGGAACCGATCGCTGGCTCGCGTTCGGCAAGCTCAGCGCGTTCGTGATCGTGCGCTCGATGGCGTACCTTGGAATGGTGTCGTTCGTGCCGCTGTATTTGGTCGAAGTGCTGCACGCCAGTCCGGGCGCGGCGGACGGCGCGCTGTTCGCATTTCTGCTCTCCGGCGCGGTCGGCACGATCGCGGGCGGCCCGATTGCCGACCGCGTCGGGCGCAAGCCGGTGCTGCTGTGGTCGACCGGGTTGACCGTCGTGCTGGTCCTGACGTTCGTCGCGCTGACGCACAATGGCGGGCCGTTCGCGCTCGCGCTCGTGCTGCTGATCGTCACGGGGTTCGTGCTCGTTTCGGCGCAGGCGTCGTTCGTCGTGCTGGGCCAGGAGTATCTGCCGAACCGCGTCGGGCTCGCATCCGGCGTGACGCTCGGCCTCGCGGTCTCGCTCGGCGGCGGCTTCTCGCCGGTGCTCGGCTTGATCGCCGACGCGCGCGGCGTCGCAGCGTCGCTGCTGACGATCGCCGCGCTCGCGCTCGCGGGGACGCTGATCGCGTTCACCCTTCCCGCCGAGGCGCGCCGAGCCGCGTACGTCATGGGGTGAATTGCTCTCCCGGGATCCGGCGCGTCGTTGTGCTAGAATGGAGCCATGAAGACGACGGTATCCGAGCAGATCGCCGAGCTCCCAAACGGCCGAGATTCCGCGGTTTTGCGCGCGCTCGTCGGGTTGCCGCCGCCGCCTGCGAACCACCGCCGCATGTATGCGATCACCTTCGACTTGGACACGGATACGCTGCAGCAGCTCTATCCCGGCGATTCTTGGCGAAACGCGTATACCGACATTCGCCGGATTCTGATCGAGGACGGATTCGACTGGCAGCAGGGATCGGTCTATTTCGGCAATCCACAACGGATCGATCCCGTGACCTGCGTGGTGGCGGCGCAGCGCTTGGCGCGCGAGCTGCCCTGGTTCAGCGACTCGGTCCGCGACATTCGCATGCTGAGGATCGAAGAAAACAACGATCTCGGTCCGGCCGTCGACCGCCGTAGCCGCCGCGGCGCCTGAACGGCGATCGTCCCGCTGACCGCTCTTTCTAGCGGGCCTGTTCTAATCCAAGCCGGGAAAGCCGAGTGCGGCTAGCGCCGCGTACGTGACGATGCCTACGGCGGTCGAAAGGTTGATCGAGCGCACGGATCCTGCGCGCATCGGGATGCGCAGCGTGCGGTCGGGATGCGCGTCGAGCAGCGATTGCGGTAAGCCGGCCGTCTCTTTGCCGAAGACCAGCGCGTCGCCGCGCGCGAAGGGTGCGTGCGCATAGGTTCGGGTCGCGCGCGTCGACAGAAACCAGCAGCGTTGCGCGTCGAACGCGGCCAGGAAGGCGTCGAGCGACGGGTGCACGACGACGCCGAGCGCGTCCCAGTAGTCGAGGCCGGCGCGCTTGAGCTCGCGGTCGTCGATCCGGAAGCCGAGCGGCTCGACGAGGTGCAGCGCGCAGCCGGTCGCCGCGCACAGGCGCGCGACGTTCCCTGCGTTCGGCGGAATCTGCGGCTCGACCAGCACGACGTGCAGCGGCGCGTCGCGCACCGCCTCCAGCGCGACCAGACGGTCCTGCGGCTGCGACGTCATCGTATCACCGCGAGCGCGCAGCCGGAATCAGCGGGTGGCGGCGAGCTCGGCGCCGTTTGCCAGCGCGACCAGTTCGGCGGTGCGCGCGCGCGGCGCGACCACGTACGAGACGCCGCCGTGCGCGCGAAAGATCATGTCGAGCGCGGCGCGCGGGTAGCGCGTGGCGACCGCCGGGTGCGCGGGGTCGTTCACCAGCACGTGCTCCGGCTCGACGCCGCGCACGACGAGGAGATGGCCGTCGCTGTGCTCGAGCGGCGCACCCGGCAGCTCGCCGGCGTTCCACCCGATCGAGATCGCGAGCGGCAGCCCCGCCGCGACGAACGCCGCCGCGTGGTCGATCCCGCGCAGGTACGCCACGACGCCGCGCAAGCCGCGCGCGCCGGCGTACGCGGCGTTGAACGCCCAGTTCCCCGTGCCGTTGTACGCCGCGTCGAAGACGCCGTGCGCCACGGTGGGCACGTCGGCGTCGACGCCGTGGAACTGGAGGAGCATCGCGAGCGACGCCGCGGAGCACCAGCCGCGCTCCTCGGGATGCGTCGCGAGATACTGCGCGAGCTTCGGGACCGCGAGCGTCTCGGCGCGCTTGCGCGGCGCGGCGCGCGTGTCGGGCGGCGGCGGAACGGCGACGGCGACGGCGTCCAATTCGGCGGTGCTCGCCACGCCGAGCGCGGTCAGCGGAACGTCGCTGCGCACGACGTCGACCTCGATCCGCGTCTGCTCGTCGGCGCCGTCGAGCGAGCGGCGCTCCTCGGGCGACCAGCGCACGTAGAGCAGCGGCTCGGAGACGCTCTCGTCGGCGCGGTGTGCGATCAGCGCGATGCCGCCGTGCGGCGCCGCGGTGTTCCACGAGACGACCGCGCGCGTCGCGCTCGGCACGCGCAGCAGCGCCTCTCTTCCCGGGCGCTCGATCAGCCGCAGCATGCGCGCCGGAGCACGTTCAAATGCTCCACTCCCAGCAGTTCCAGAAGCTCGAGATGTAGGTCGCCGGCTTCCAGTTCTGCATGTCGGTGTTCACCGCGGAGTAGGCGTTCTGCCAGTAGAAGAACACCGCCGGGACGAGCTCGTGGATGCGCGACTCTTCCTGCTGGTAGAGCGCCTTGCGCTTCGCGTGGTCGTAGGTGAGCAGCGCTTCGTGGCTGGCGCGCGTCACGACCGGGTCGTCGAGCCAGGTCGAATTCGTGCCGTGCGGCGGGATGAACTTGGCGCTCCACAAGCCTTCGTTGTCGGGATCGGGGCCGTTCGTCTCGATGGTGAACTCGGTGTCGTACTTGCCGGTGTAGACCGGGCCGTCGCGCGCGAAGAGCAGCGAGCCGGGATAGTTTTTGATCTCCAGGTCGATCCCAACCGCGCGGAGGTCTTGCTGCAGCTGCACCTCGGCTTGGATGTTCGACTGCTTCGAAGGCGTGGTCGAGACCGAGAAGTGCAGCGGAACGCCGGCTTTGAAGCGAATCCCGTTCGTGCCGGGCTGCCAGCCGGCGGCGTCGAGCAGCTTCTTCGCGTCCTCCACGTCGTGCGGGTAGGGCGGAATGTTCGGCGCCGCCCACGAGGTGGGGACGACGTCGCTGACCGAGATCTGGTTGTAGCCGTGGAAGATCGTCGCGCGCATGCGGTCCCAGTCGACCGCCTCGGCGACGGCGCGGCGCACCCGCACGTCGTGCAGCACGGGCTTCGCGATGTTGAAGGCGAGCCGGCGCCAGTTCGCGCTCAGCACCTTGGTCGTGCGCACGCCGGCGATCTTCGGCAGCTCGTCGATCTGGTTCTCGCCGACCCCTTCGTAGAGGTCGACCTCGTGCGTCTTCGTCTGCGCCAGCAGCGTCTCGGCGTTCGGGATGAAGACGTAGCTGAGATGCGAGAGCTTCGGCGGGCCGCGCCAGTAGTACGGGTTCGGCACGAACTCCAGCGACTGCCCGTGATTCCACGCTTGCAGCACGAACGGTCCGCTCGAGATCGGCTTCGCGTTGAACGGCGCTTGGTTGAGATCCGGGAGCTTCGCCAGCAGGTGCGCAGGGAGCGGCGGGAAGCCGGCGCCGCCGACCGCGAACACGCCCAGAATGCCGGCGTTGACCGCTTTGAGGCGCACGCGCGCGGTCCAGTTGTCGGTCAGCGTGATCGAGGCAATGTCGTCCCAGCCGATCGTGAGCCGCGTGTTGTTCTTCGGGTTCAGCACCGCGTGCCAGGTGAAGACGAGGTCGCGCGCGTCGTACGGCGCGCCGTCGGACCAGCGCATCCCCTTGCGGAAGTGCAAGACGATCGTTTTGCCGTCTTTGGAGATGCCGCCGTTCTGCAGCGTCGGAACCTCGGTGACCGCGGCCGGGACGAAATTGCCGTCGATGTCGTAGCGGAAGAGCGGCTCGAAGACGACGTACGCGATGTCGTTCGCCGCCTGCGTGTTGGCGAAGAGCGGGTTGAGCGTGTCGGGCTCGTACGCCGAGCCGTAGCGCAGGTGGCCGGGCTGCGTCCACGGATGCCGTCCGCCGCTCGCGCCGTTCGAGGGTGCGCTCTGCTCGGTCTTCGCGCAGCCGCCGAGCAGAACGGCGCATGCAGCCAGCAGCGCGAGCAGGTTCGAGCGAACGTCAGGCATGCAGAACCTCGGACTTCACGATGGCGGGAGCGATGGCGTCGTAGAACGCGTGCGGACCGCTGCGCACCAGATCGTCGCACGGCAAGCCCGTCTCGGCACGCGCGCGCTCGACGTGTGCGCGCGCTTCTTCTTCGCTGCAGTCGCGCGTGTTGAGCGCGATACCGACGACGCGCGCGGGCTTCACCGTCGCGCACAGTCCTTCGTAGGTGCGAATCAAGGTGCGGTACGAGAGGATCGGGACGTCGTAGTCCTCGATCGCGGTGCGCGCGACGCTGTGCACGAGCACGAGCGCGTCGGGCGCGCCGCCGAACAGCAGCGCCAGCGTCACCGGCGCAAAGGCCGGGTTGTTGATCCCGCCCTGTCCTTCGAGCAGCAGCAGATCGCGCGCACGGCGCTCGCCTTCGAGCACGAGCTGCTCGGCCGCGCCGGGCGCGAAGTCGGCGACGACGCGGTCGATCGCCGTTCCCCAGCCGGCGATCGCGATCCCGATTTGCCCGGTCGGCACGAACGCTGCGTCCACGCCGCGCTCGCGCGCCGCGCGCACCAGCTCTAGCGCGGCGGTCATCTTCCCGACCGCGGCGTCGCTGCCGACGGTCAGCACGATCTTCGCTTTGACGTCCCAGGCGGCGCCGGAGAAGAGCGGCGCCGCCGGGGGCAAGCGCAGGTCCCAGATGCGCGTGTCGTGCTCGCGCGCGAGCGCGGCGAACTCTTCGTCGTCGTTCAGCATCGCGTGCAGGCCGCTGACGATCTCGAGCCGCGCGCGCAGCGCGGCGGCGATCGCCGCGCGAAAGTCGTCGGGGAGCAGCCCGCCGGCCGGCGCGATCCCGACCAGCAGCGAGGTCGGTCCGAAGCGCATGCTCTCGTCGAGCGAGGCGACGATCGGCGCGTTGCTGCCGAGGTGCGGCAGCACGTCGCCGACGCGCTTGCCGGCGTAATCCGGATCGATGACGGCGACCACGGTATCCGAGGAGTACGCGATGACGCCGTGCGCCATCTTCGCCGCCCGCGACGTGAGCGCGTGCGAAGCCAGGACGACGTAGCGCCGGCTCAGCGGGCAATCTCCGCGGCTGCGCGCACGCCGAGTCCCGGGCCATCGGGAAGAACGATCTTGCCGCCGGCATAGGTAATGCCCGCGAAGGGATCGCGCGCGGTCAGAAACGGTCCGTCCAGATCGGCCCAGTCGACCAGCGGGCTCAGGTGCGCGGCGGCCGTGGTGAGGATCTGCGACTCGACCATGCAGCCGAGCATGATCTTCAGCCCCATCGCGCGCGCGGTGTGGATCATCTCGAGCGCGCCGCGGATTCCGCCGCACTTCACCAGCTTCACGTTGATCCCGTCAACGCAGCCGAGCAGCGCGGGAAGATCTTTCGCGTCCTTCGAGTCCTCATCGGTGACGATCGGGATCGGCGAGCGCTCGCGGATCCAGCGCAGCTTCTCCGGCGACCCGGCCGGAATCGGCTGCTCGCAGAACTCGATCTCGTATTTGCGCAGCGCGGTCAGCAGCTCGACCGTTTGCTCCGGCGTCCAGCCTTCGTTCGCGTCGATGCGGATCGTCCCGGTGTAGATCGAACGGATCGCCTCGACGGTCTCGACCTCCGCGCCCTTTCCGAGCTTCACCTTGAGAACCGGATGATCGATCACCTCGCGGACTTTCGCGACCATCTCGTCGACGCTCGCGATCCCGATCGTGAACGACGTTTGCGGCGTGCGCGCGGGATCGAGGCCGAGCAAACGCCACAGCGGACGATCGAGATCCTTTCCGACGAGGTCGTGCAGCGCGATGTCGAGACCGCAGCGCTGTGCCGGCGTAAGCCCGTCGAGGAGCCGCTCGAACGCATACGGGTCGTCGCCGAGCTCGAGCGCGGTCAGCCCGGCCGCGACGCTCGGCACGTCTTCGTCATAGCGCGCGTTCGGAGCGCTCTCGCCGAGCCCCTCGAGTCCGTTCCATCGCAGCCGTACGACCACGCTGCGGGCGCTGCTCTCCGACGACCGCGCGATGGTGAAGGTGTGCTTGAGCGGGAGCTCGAGCGGTTCGACTTCGATCTCGATGCGGCTCACGCCCAGCGGTTCCGCGGGAGCCGCGCGCTGCCTGCTCTCGTGTTCCGCACGCATAACCTGCTCGTTGTCAAGTCCTTGACGGCGGCGCGGCGATCCCGCACCATACCGGAGCGACGAGCACTGCGGCGGTTCGCGTAGGTTCTACGGTGGTAGACCAACGTCGTAACCAAGGGAGCATCAGCTCCGGATACGACCGGTTGTCCGGCCTTCATCGGCTGGCCACTGGGCGCCCGGGCCGCACCCACCTGCCATAGGCAGGTCTTCGACCTGAACCCAGACGGCCGCTGCGGTCTCGTCCCTCCTCCGCCTCAGCGCCGGGCGACCTGCAGCCGCTGCGCCTCCGCTTGCCGAAGCGCTTGGATCGCGTCGCCGATCAAATCCCACGCGCGCTCCTCAGCCGGCGCGTCCAGGATCAGCCACGCCCGGCTCGCGTGATCGGCGACCACGACCGGATCGTCGGCCGGGCTCGCGGTGAAGGCCGGGTAGCGGTCCTTCGCGCCGAAGCTCGCCGGGTCGGTGGGCGCGCTCGGGCACGCGCGGAGCCAGGCGCTGTCGACGTCCTTGAGCAGATGCTTCACCCCGGCCAGGTCCGCTCCGATCGTGCCCAGCGCGGGCGCGACGAGGATCGTCACGTTAGCCGCCTTGGCGGCGCGGCTGAAGGCCTTCGCCGCGACGACGGTCCCGACGAACGTCGCGGGCGGCACCTCGCCCGGCGGCGGGAGCGTCGTGCGGACGACGAGCGCCCCGAAGGCGCTCGCGAGCGCGAACAGATCGCCCGGGAGGTAGTCCGCGGCTGGGAAGCTGGCCGCTCCACCGGCTTTCGCCGCCGCGGCCGCCGCTGCGGCGTCGAAGAGCCCGGGTGCGTCGAGGCCGAACGGGACGAGCCCGAGGTCGACCGCGACCTTGCGCAGCTGCGCGACGTATTCCGGGTCGGTGCGGGGAAAATCGGCGACGGCAGCAAGGACGCCGTCGGCGCCGAGCACGGAGGCGCAGCGCTCGACCCACTCCAACTGCGTGAGCTCGCCGGCGGCGAGCGGTCGTCGGAACGTCGAACTCGAAACAGCGATGCGCACTGCGACCGCTTTCCGCAGGAGGCCAGCGTGACCATTCGCCTTGATTGCCGGACGCGGCGGTGATCGACCGCCAGACGCTCGGAAACCTGATCCCGCTCGCCGCGGTCGTGATCGCGCTCGCCGAGTACTTCTTCGACCACAGCTCGCCGCGCTACACCAGCCCGTGGTTCTGGATCGCGCTCGGCTCGACCGTCGCCCTGCTGATTCTGGTGCAGGTGCTGCGCTTCACCGGGGCGCGCCCGCGCACGGCGGCGAAGCCCGACTACTCCGCGACGACGATCATGCGCCGCCGCAGCACGGATAGCGACGACCGAAGTTGAAGGTGCGAGGGAATCATGCGTGAGCGATCAGCTGAAGGTGCGCCGAACCGGCAAGTACTCCTGACCTTATTGCGCACCGACCGCGGCCGGTTGGAACGCGCAGGTGTCCGCCGAGCGGCGCTTTTCGGTTCCACGGCGCGCGGCGACGCGAATGCCGCCTCGGACGTCGATGTCTTGGTCGTACTCGATCCGGACGCACATGTTGGTCTGCTGGCCTTCGCGGCGTTGCAGGAGCATCTCCGCGGACTATTCGGGCGTGATGTCGACCTCATCAGTCGCGGCGCTTTGCAGCCGGATCGCGACGCTGCGATCCTAAAGGAAGCCGTCTGGGCGTTCTGACGCGTGGCTGATCCGGAGAGCCGTCGACTTCGCCGCTTGGACGACATCGTGAAGCATGCCGACGCGACGCGCGAGATGCTCGCAAACATGTCTCGAAGCGACTTTCTCGCCGATACCATCGTGCAGAAAGCCGTCTGCTTCGACTTGCTGTGTATCTCCGAGGCGACGGCGCGGCTTCTTGACCTCGATCCGGACATCGCCCAGCGGCAACCTCAAGTACCGTGGCCACAGGTGCGGGCAATCGCGAACGTCCTCCGCCACCAGTACGATCGCATCGACATGAACATCGTTTGGGACACCGTCAAAGGTGGCGATTTGGACGGACTTACCGCGGCCGCTGCGGATGAGTTGGAGCGCTCGAGTGCTTGATGGATCGCCATTAGGTGGGACGAGGCGCCGCGGCAAGAGGCCCCTTCGATGAACGGGGCGCCTGGGCCGCGACGGCGAAGCGATCTGCAGCGCCATCGCCCTAGCCGGTTGGGCGCGAATCCCGACGACCGAGGATAGACGCGACGATGCAACTGCTCGAACCCCAGACGCTTGCCGGACAAGATCCCGAGCTCTACGCCGCGATCGAGAACGAAGAGCGCCGTCAGCGCGACAACCTCGAGCTCATCGCCTCGGAGAACTATGCCAGTCGCGCGGTGCGCGAAGCGACGGCGTCGGTGATGACGAACAAGTACGCCGAAGGCTATCCCGGCAAGCGCTACTACGGCGGCTGCGAGTTCGTCGACGTGGCCGAGACGCTCGCGATCGAGCGGCTGAAGAAGCTCTTCGGCGCGCCGCACGCCAACGTGCAGCCGCACGCCGGCGCGCAGGCGAACATGGCGGTGCTGATGGCGGCGCTCAAGCCCGGCGACACGCTGCTCGGGATGTCGCTCGCGCACGGCGGCCACCTCACTCACGGGACGAAGATCTCGTTCAGCGGCAAGCTCTACAACGCGGTCGCCTACGGCGTGCGCAAGGACACCGAGCTGATCGACTTCGACCAAGTCCGCGCGCTCGCGCGCGAGCACAAGCCGAAGCTGATCGTCGCCGGCGCCAGCGCATACCCGCGCACGATGGAGTACGCGCCGTTCCGCGAGATCGCCGATGAGATCGGCGCGACGTTTCTGGTCGACATGGCGCACATCGCCGGGCTCGTCGCGACGGGACTCCATCCGACGCCGGTCGGGATCGCCGAGTTCGTCACCTCGACGACGCACAAAACGCTGCGCGGCCCGCGCGGCGGCTTGATCCTCACCAACGCGGAGTGGGCGCAGGCGATCGACAAGAGCGTTTTCCCCGGCATTCAAGGCGGCCCGTTCATGCACATCATCGCCGCCAAGGCCGTGGCCTTCGGCGAAGCGCTGCAGCCAGCGTTCAAGACGTATCAGCAGCAAGTGATCGTCAATGCGCGCGCGATGGGCGAAGAGCTGCAGCGCGCGGGCGTGCGGCTCGTCGGCGGCGGCACCGACACGCACTTGCTGCTCGTCGACCTCACGCCGAAGAACCTGACCGGCAAAGCAGTCGAGCAGTATCTCGACGAGATCCGCATCACGGTGAACAAGAACGCGATCCCTTTCGACCCGCAGAAACCCGCTGTTACCAGCGGCATCCGCATCGGCTCGCCGGCGATCACCTCGCGCGGTTTCAGCGAAGCCGACGCGCGCGAAGTCGGCAAGATCATCGGCGAAGCGCTGACCGACATCGAGACCGGCGCGAAGAAGGAAGCGCTCCGCGCCCGGGTCGCCGAGCTGGCCGCCCGCCACGACGTGCCGTAGTGCAGCCGGCGCTCGAGCCGCTCCGGTGACCGAAAGCACGCAGCTCGAAACGGAGCGGCTGGCGCTGCGCGAGCCGCTCGAGTCGGACGCGCCGCAGCTGCTGGAGTACCACCTGCGGAACGCCGAGCGCTTCGACCGCTGGGAGCCGAAGCGCGGGACCGACGTCGCGCAGCACCGGCAGTGGATCGAGTGGCGCCAAAGCGAGAGCGCGCAGGGCCGCGGGATCACCTTCTTCGCGTTCGACCGCGCGACGCGCGCGACGCTGATCGCACTCGCCAGCCTCGATGCGATCTCGACGGAGCCGGCGCGCACCGCGATGCTGAGCTATTCGGTCGACGGGCCGTACGAAGGCCAAGGCTACGCGCGCGAGACGGTCGCCGCGACGATCGCGTACGCGTTCGGCCCGCTCGACCTGCACCACCTCAGCGCGACCTACGATCCCGCCAACGAGCGCAGCGGCGGGCTGCTCGCGCGCATGGGGTTCGTCGTAATAGCGCGCTCGCCGGTCGTTCCGGGAATGGAGCGTCTGATGCGCGCGCAAGTGCTGGCCGTGCTGAACCGGCCGGCCTGACGTTCGTCCCGGCGCTACGGCTCCGGCCTGAACGAGATCGCGGCGATCTTGCCTTCCGCATCGAGCGCGTAAACGTACTGGACGGCGCCGTTCGGCGTGCTGACGCGATAGATGTACGCGGTTCCGGCGTTCCCCGGGAGCGACTGCTTTCCGCCGAACACGAACGCGGTCGGGGCGCCGAGCGCGGACAGGCCGGCGGCGACCTGCTGCACGGTGGCATCGGTGAACGCCGCGCGCGCGGTCGCGTTGTAGCGCGACAGGTCGACCTTGCCGGCGCGCCAGCGCTCGTACTCCGCGCGCGCGGCGGTGGTGATCGCGGAATCTTCGCCGGGCGCGGGCTGCGTCTCGCGGGCGCGCTCCGCGGCGAGCTGTGCCTCCGTGGGCGGAACGAGCGCGCGGAAGGCTTCGCGGATGACGCGGGTCTCGTCGAATCCGGCGGAGTTGGCGAACACGAGCACTTCGATGCGCTGCTCGGGAAAGTAGGAGTTGCGCGTGTGCGCGCCGATCACGCCGCCGTTGTGCCAGATCGTCGGATGGCCGTCGAGCTCTTGCCGCACCCAACCCATCGCGTAGTCGGTGTGCGCGCCGCCGGGGAGCTGCGGCGGCGTCGTCATCGCGCGCACGGTGGCGGCATCGAGCAAACGGCCGCCGAAGAACGCTTCGTCCCAGCGCACGAGATCCGCAGGTGCTGCGTAGATCCCACCCGCGGCGTACGTCGCCTGCGGCGTCCACGGCGTCACCGCGGTCGCACCGGTCTGCGGCTCGTAGCCGCGCGCGAGGTCGCTGCCGGCCGGCGGCGGCCCGAACGTAAGGTGCGTGAGGCCGAGCGGCTGCGCGATGCGCTCGTGCACGAAGCGGCCGTACGGCACGCGCGCGAGCGCTTCGATAATGGTGCCGAGGACGACGTAGTTGGTGTTGCTGTACTCGAAGCGCGTGCCGGGCGTGAACCCGAGCGGTGCGCGCGCGATCAGCGCGAGAATGCCTTCCGGCGTGATCGTGCGCGACTCCGCGACGCTGGTGAGAAAGCCGGGGACCGAGGTGTAGTTCGCGAGCCCCGTCGTTTGCTGCAGCAGCTGCCGCACCGTGTACTCGGTCGCGTGCGGCGCGAGCGGGACGTACGCGGCGGCTTTCTCGTCGAGGCTCAGCCGGTGCTCGCGCGCCAGCAGCATGATCGCCGCGGCGGTGAACTGCTTGGTTATCGAGCCGATCGCAAAGATCGTCGCGGGGTCGACCGGCAGCGGCCCCTGCACGTCGCGCACGCCGAATCCCTTCGCGTAGACCACCTCGCCCGCGCGCGCGACGGTGACGCTCACGCCGCGCGTCCCGCTCGCCGCCATCGCCTTCCCGACGGCGTCTTCGATCGGCGCGCGCTGCGCTGCCGAGAGCAGCGCCGGCGCGGCCGCGCGGATGCGGGCGGGCGCGGAGGCCGCGCCGAGCGCGGCGGCGGACGAGGCGATGAAACGGCGGCGCTGCATGGTCCCTCGTATTCGACGCGTCGCGCGAGGTTGCAGGGCGAGCGCTCCCCTGGCGCGATGAAAGACTCGTGCCGTCTGCGCGCTCGCCGCTGATCGTCGACCACCCCGCGGTTCAGGACCGTCTCGCGCGGCTGCGCGACTCGACGACGCCGACGCCGGTCTTCCGCCGGCTGGTCGAAGAGCTCGGCCAGCTGCTGGCGTACGAGGCGACGCGCGAGTTGCCGATGACCGAGCTCGAGCTGCAAACGCCGGTCGCGCTGGCGAAGGTGCACCGCATCGCGACGCGCCCGGTCGTCGCGCCGATCCTGCGCGCGGGTCTTGGTTTGCTGCCCGGGTTTCTCGCCGTCGTCGACGACGCGGTCGTCGCGCACCTCGGTTTCTACCGCGACCCGAAGACCCTCGCCGCGATCCCGTACTACGCGAACCTGCCCGACGATCTTGCATCGCGCGACGTCTTCGTCCTCGACCCCATGCTCGCCACCGGCCACTCCGGCTCGGCGGCGCTCGCGACGCTCGCGCAGCGCGGCGCAAAGACGCCGGTATTCGTTTGCATCATCGCCGCTCCCGAAGGCATCGCGACGCTGACGCGCGAGCACCCCGGCGTGCGCATCGTCACCGCCGCCGTCGACGAGCGCCTGAACGATCACGGCTACATCGTCCCCGGCCTCGGCGACGCCGGCGATCGCATGTTCGGCTCGACGAGCTCCGTCCCGGTACGTACCTCCTCCGCCTGAGCGGCCTCAACTCTTTCCGTTGGATGCTAAGACGGACGGCAGCCCTACACAGCGCGACCGGCGCGGTCCCGTTTGGCTCATGCCGTGAAGCAGCACGTAGACGGCCGACGGCTGAACCTGAGCGACCGCCGAGGTTCGACTGTTCACGAGACCTATGCTTACGGCGACGTCGCCGTACGGAAGGTCGAGTTGAGCTGCAAGCGTCGAGCCTCTTTGCGGAATCGACGATCCCTGCACGAACGCCGTGTTCGTATAGCCGGCTGTAAGTTGCACGCATTTGGTGTAAGAAATGAACGATGTGATGGAGCCGGGACTGGTACTCAGCGGTCCGAAATAGCGCACGGCGGAGCTCGCTGAAAAAACGGCGGGAGTCGTCGCCGAGGTGGTCGCGATGCCCGCTTGAAAACCGGACGCCGGGTGTTTGAACGTCGTTCCCCAGGTGAAGTTGCTGTTGCCCGCCGTGGTGCAGGCGAACTGCGCTCCGGCGCCCTTCTGCGCGGTGCACGCCGTCCCGATGCCGCTCTGAACGCCGGCCGTAAGTTGCATCTCGGTCTTTCCGAGCGGGAACGACTGTGTGAGCGCAACGAATCGCTGGTACTGCGGCCGGGTCGTTACGGGGAGCGCGCTGCCGGAACTCGTCAATAGGGGCACGAGGAGCGAGCCGTACGACGTCACGAGTCCCTGCTGGAGAATCGCAATTCGGTCGGAGAGCGACGTCGTTTGCGACCCGGCCAGCAGCACCGCCGGCGTGTCGGCGACCGGCAGGGCGACCTGCCAGCTCTCGTTCGTCGCGACGTCGCCGTACGCGTCGGTCAACCGGTAGCCGACGACGTCGATCGACATAATCCGCGGTTTCTGTTCGCCGTTGCCGACGGTTGCGCCGGCGTGGACGACGGGGCCGCTGAGCGGCGCGACGTACGTCGTCATGCCGGCAGACGGCGCGAAGAACGCGTCGTCGAGTTGAATTCCGGCCGTCTCGCGAAGCTGAAGGAAGTGTCCTACGCCGGTCGCGTACGTGTACGCGGCCGATTCTCCGAGAAACGCATGGTACGCGGACGCCAACGATCCCGCGCGAGCGCCGGGCCTGGCCTGCGCGTTCTCGTCTTCGGCGAGATTGCCGAGCACGTGGACCGTGGTAGACCGATACGTCGACTCCGGGTGATCCACATCATTCTGGTGCGGTTTGACGGGCTGGTACGCGTTGACGTCGAAGGCGACCGCTCCCACGCGATCTAAAATGCCTTTCGACACAACGTCGGCATATTGCACGGAAACCGTCGTCGGCATGAAAGCGGCGTCTGGCACCGTTCCGTAGGTGGAGGGAATTTGTTGTTGTAGTCGTTGGATGGACGGTGCCGGCGTCGGCGTCGGGATCGGGATCGGCGAGGGTGTCGCAACGGGTTGCGTGTAGACGATGTTGTACGCCTTGACGTAGCCGCCGGCTTCTTTTACCGCGTACAGCGCCGTTGCGCTCAGGTAGTCGTTCACGTAGGTATAGGCTGCGCCGGAGTTTAGCGTCGACACGCTCTGAATGGCGAAGGGCGTCGTGTCGAACAGCGGCTTCAAATTGGGATCGACGAGGCCGCCGCTCGGTCCCGGATATGCAAACTGAGGCTGCAAGCGCGTCTGAAGCGTCTGCGGCACGAGGGGCTGCGCCGGATCGGTCGGTAAGGGAACGGGTGCGAACTTCGTGATTTGTGCCAGGGCCTTCTGCGTCGAAACGTTGGCGTCGTTTTGCAAGCCGGCGGCTGTGAACATGTTGAAGATGTTCGGAAGGACGGCGAAATCCGCGCCGATAGCCCTCAATCGGAGCGGCGCGGCGGCGGCGCCCGGCGAAGGCATCGGCGTAACGAGCCTTGCGTACGGCGCGTACCGTGCAGCGACTGCGACCGTCTGCGGTTCGATATCCAGTGTCGTATTGTAACTGTATGTGAAGACCTTATGCTTCGTCGTCGAATAAACCGAGACGTTCAGTGCGCCACCTCTCGGTCTTGGATGCAACCGATTCCACGGAACCGCGATCGTCGTCAACGTTGCGCCGCCGAGGACTCCGGGGAGGGCGGACTCGACCGATTGCGCGACCAGGAACGAATCGCTGACGTCGCATTCCACGAGTACCTTGTCGAGGCGCACCTCGAGGATTAGTCGTCTTTCGAGTTTGGCCGGGTCACTCAGCTTGAAAAGGCGCGCGCAGGAAATCTGCGCCGGGGCGCGGGGGACTTCACTGAATTTGACGGCGACGCTGACCCCCTTGGCGTCGATGTTGACGCAAAACTGATCCGGCCCTGACGGCGTCAGCGTCGGGCAGATGCCGAGGTTGTCGGACGGCTGGGGTGTCGGCATCGGCGTCGGAGGGAGAACGCTCAAGACTTGGTTGCTGCTGCCGACAACGATGACGGTCTTGTCGGAGTCCGACGCCCACGCGACGTGCGGCACCTCGGCGCACAGCAGCGAAGCCATAAGCGGCACGACAAGGTGGTGGCGGCGACGGTCCATCGGTGGCCTCTCGTTCGAAGCACGTGCCCGTGTGTGCCTAGTTCGAGCCAGGGCACGCTTGGCCTCTATTTGGCAGGCCCTGACATACGCCAATTTGGGTGGCAGTAGCCTCGGCGAAAGCCTGCCGCCGGAGGTGCAGGCGGTGAACGGCATGATGAGCCGTCGACGAGCGACTAAACGACGTCACTACCAGCCCCGAGTCGAGAAGAAAGGCGGCAAAAAAAGCCAGCCGAGGCGGCTGCGGAATCGGATCACGGCTACATCGTTCCCGCTTTGAGGCGACGCGATGGAAGAACGGCATAATGCCAAACGCGTCAATCTGCCACACGGTAGGGTTGTTTGCCATCTTGACCGGTAGCGGGGAGCGGCGTATAGTCTATCCACCAATCGTGCGTCGCGGTTTTTTGACCGCAGATTCGACGGACGTAATGGCTGCTTTCGGTCGCTCGGCCCACCGAGGCATCTCGTTTTGCGCTGCGGTGGTGCTACAGGTCATGCTCGCCGCACAAACGGCGAACGCTGTCATCATCATCGACTCCCAAGGCAATGCGAACTTTCGGGGCCAGGTAGAAGCGTGCTTCGAGCGATTCAAGGCCGCCGGCGGAGAGACGAAGGCGATTCTCGATCAGTTGCAGCAGCCGACGCCGAGCTCGCACCGGCACACGATCACGATCTCGGGCGATGGAAACGGAGAGCGTGCGACGAATCCGGTTCAGGGCAACGCGCAGGCCAACGGCACTCCGAATTCCGGCTCCGACACGAGCGTCGACTGGAACCCGTCCAACGTCAACCCGTACTCGGACGGCACGCAGCGCGACCCGTGCGCCTCGTTGCTTCACGAGCTGAAGCACGCCTACGATGACGACAAGGGCCAGAGCAATCCGGGCGAGGACGACAGCACCGGAATCGCAGTCGACGAAGTGCGCGCCGCGACCGAAGAAAATCGCTATAGAAAAAATGCAAACCCGCAATTACCGCAGCGTAAGAAATATGGACAGCACGACTTGCCGAAAGGCGCGATCTTTTAGGACGACGCCATGTACCGACATGCACGCTATGCGTTCGCTCTCGCTGTGGTCACGGTCTTGACGGGTTGTCCCCAATCCGGCAGCATTCAGCTCCAAGCCGCGCCGACGAAGCCGGCGTACACGCACGGCGAGCCGGTCAGCGTCGTCGTTACGCTCACGAACAAAACCGGCGCGACGGCGGGCCTCAGCACCGTCGACGAAGGCAACGTCGACGTGCAGTCCGCGACCCGCGACGGCGCTCCGCTCGCCGGCCACGCCACAACCGTGAAATACGACGACGACCTGCGCTCCATCTTGCAGGCCACGGTGACGGGGGTCGCCGCCGGCGCCGCCGCAACAATCACCTGGACGTCGGCGGTCGACCCCGCACAAGGAGCGCAGGCGCTGCGCAGCATTCGCGTAGACCAGTTCGGCCGAGGAGCGGCGACATTCTACCCGGTGGGAACTCCCGGCCGCTATCGCTTCACCTTTGTCTACCACTACGCCGGTTTCCAACCGGCGACCGGCGCGTTCCAAGGCACGGTCGGCCCGGCAACGGTTGACTTCACGGTCACGTAAGCGCCGGGCCGAACGGTACCGCTCGGCGAAAGGCTGCCACGGGAGGTGCAGGTGTGTACGGCATGGTGAAGACGGCGGCTTTGCTCGCGGTGGTTTTTGCGAGCGTTCCGGGTGCGGCGGCCGCGCAGCAGGCGGTCGAGGCGAACCCGCTCGCGCCGCAGACGGCGCGCGTGGTGGTGCTCGAGGGGCACGTTCGGTCCGGGCAGAAAGCGGTCGCGAAAGCCGACGTCCGGCTGGTGAAGAACGGCACGGTCGTCGTTAACGCGCTCTCGGACGCGGGCGGGTTTTACAGCTTCACCAACGCCGCGCCCGACAGCGGCATTCCGCCGCTCGTCCCGCCCGGCACCTACGGCCTCGAAGCGCAGTACCGCGGCACGTCGAAGTCGTTCGGCACGGTCGTGATCCGCAGCGGGACGACGGCGCACCGCACGCTGGAACTCGGCCGGATCGTGCGCCTCGGCGGCGCTGCGCTGCCGCCGCGCACGACGTTCACCGTCACCGACCGCGTCGCGGGCTCGGCGCCGGCGCCGCCGCCGCTCGGCCAAGCGTTCACCAACGAACGGCCGATCCTCGCCTGCCAACCCGCGCCCGACTGCGCGCTGCACTACGGAATCGTGCGCGTGAACGGCCCGCTGCTGGGGCCGGTCGAGTCGTCGGCCGATCTCGCGGCGTTCGTCACGGCGATGAAGAGCGCGTATCCGAGCGCCTCGACCGTGACGATCTTCGTCCACGGCTTCAACAACAACTTCGAAGGGCCGGTGCGGATGACGGCGGGCGCGGCCGCGAGCGTCGACACGGCGGCGGTGCCGCTCGCCTACAGCTGGCCCTCGAAGAACAAGACGCTGCGCTACATCGACGACGAGACGAACAACGGCTGGGCGGCCCAGCACTTCCGTGATTTCCTGGTCGCGCTGCTGCAGCGCAGCGACGGGCCGGCGACGGTGAACATCATCGCGCACAGCATGGGGAACCGCGTCGTGGTCGCGGCGCTGGACTATCTCGCGCGCGCGAAGCCGGCGGGACTGCACGGCCGCGTCGGCCAGGTGGTGTTCGCCGCGCCCGACGTCGACGCGGCGACGTTCTGGGAAGCCGTGCCGGCGATGGCGACCGCGGCGCAAGGTCTGACGCTGTACAGCAGCTCGCACGACAAGGCGCTGCAGCTCTCGCGCGAGCTGCACGGACACTGCCGCGCGGGCCTGACCGGCTGCGACGACACGCTCGCGCTGCCGCCGAACGTCAACGCCGTCGACGCATCGTACTTCCGCTGCGATTTCCTCGGCCACGGCTACTGGGCCTCGAGCACGACGATGCTCGCCGACATCACCGCGGTCATGCGAGACGGCACGATGACGCCGACCTCGCCGCCGCGCGCGCACCTCGCGCCGAATGGCGGACCGGGCCGGTTCAGGTTCGTCTCGGGAGCGCCGGACGACCGCCCGTGCGCCTCGGAACCGTCGTCCTGAGCGGAGTCGCTCCGTGCCCGAGCTTCAGGAGCAGACGAATTGGTGCTGGGCCGCCTGCGCGCGCATGGCGGCCGGCACGTTCAACCTCGCCGCGCCCAAGCAGTGCGAGATCGTGACGAGCTACCTGCCCGGCGCGGTCGCGTGCTGCATCAACGGCGCGACCGCGCAGTGCAATCAGGCCTTGGACGAGCTCCGCATCCCCGCGCTCTACGCCGCGCTGAAGATGAGCGCCGAACCGCTCGGCTCGGACACAGCCGACGTCACCGAGGCAGCGGTGCGCAACGCGCTCGCCGGCGGACCGGTCCTCGCCTTGCTCGACCTCGGCACGTTCCACTTCGTCCTGGTGCAAGGGATGACCGGAGAGACGTATCACGTCGCCGACCCGAAGTACGAGAACGTCGTGGACGTCCCGTGGTCGCAGCTCGAAACCGCCTACGGCAACGGCAGCTTAGCGCAGGCGTGGAAAGTTCGCCGCGCGCAACCGAAGCCAACCCGGCGCGCCGCTTCTCCCGGCGCACGAAGACCGTGACGGCGCGTTAGCGCATCTGGCGGACGACCGAGCCGCTGTCCCAATACGCGCGAAACTCCGCGACCTTGCCGTCGTGCAGACGGAAGAACTCGGCGAACTTGATCTCGATCGGGCGGTTCGAGGCGGGAACGTCGCCGTCGGGCGTGACGAAGGTCCCCGTCTGCGTGCCGCGGCCGACGTGCTCCGTCGCAATCCAATCGCCGGCCTCGATGACGAACACCGGCGTGGCGGTCGAGTCCGGCAGTGCGTCGGCGAACGGCTTCACCCACTCCATGAATCCGGCGAAGCCGGTGTAGGTACGACCCGTCCCCATGTCGGTCGTGGTGCAATCGTTGGCGAAGAGCGACGCCAGCAACCCGATGTCGCGCGCGTTGAACGCGTCGTAGATCCGGCGGACGGTTTGTTCGTTGGCGCTTTGCTCTGCGGGCATCTGAAGTCTCCTCTCGCGCGGCGAAGTTCGGCAACCGGTGTTCGATGCGCCTTCACGCGCGAGCCCGCTAATCGCCGTGAAACGCGATGTGCAACCAGAAAAGTTTTTCTGGCAAAGTCGAACACTTGTGCGACGTTTGTGCTATAATAACGAAGGAACAACTCCGCCGCTGAAACGCGCGTCTGAAGTTCCACAATAAACTGAAGCGGCCCGATCAGTGCAGCAACACCGACCGGGCCCGTCACCCGATGAAGGGATCATCGAATGACAACCCACCCGTTCGACGCGCCTGCGTCGAGCCCCCGGCGCGCATTCTCCACCCGGAAGCGCAGCCGCCGCGACATCGCCCGGATCGTCTGGCTCCTCGCCCGATTCGTCCGCCGCGAACCCGTCAGGTACGAGGCCTACAAAGAGCGCTTCGGGGGCACGATGCACGCCTTCCGAAGCGACCTGACGGCGCTCCGCACTGCCGGAATTTACCGTGGCACCGAACGCCTGGGGACCCGGTGCGACGCATCATGAAAAACGTCGTCCCGTTCCGAGCCCCGGAAACATTTGAACGCTACGGCATCGACTGGACAAGAGAGCCGGCCTCGGAGCGGGAGCGCCTACTGCGTGAAGCGTTCCTGACTTACGAGAACTCCAGCGGAAAGGACGGACTCATCTCCGTCCTTCTGCTCGCTCTCGTATCACGCCGCCAAGGAGCCGTCGCATCGGATCTCCAAGCCGCCGCAGATTTCGCCGAGATCATGCTCGCCATGACAGCCCGCAAGCGCCAAGACGACACGCTAGCTGCAATTCACTCGTACTACACCGAATCCGGCTCACCTGACATCACAGACGTCGCTCTCTTACTCCACCGAGCGCATCTTGGTATGCAAACGCCAGACGTCCAGCGCCCGACAAGTCGCTACCTTCGTCCCGTTGGAGACGACGGGTAAACAAAGACCCGTCAGTCGGTGATCGTCGTCTGTATAACTCCGGGCCGGGAGGTCATGCAAGCGGACGACACTACTCTGCCCGCCTGAAGGCCTAGTGGTTCTTTCCCCGGCGCGCTGGGGCGGCTTTCTAATCCGGACTTCCTGAAGGCGCCGCCGCTGCACTTGCGCGGCCACCTCGGGTTTCCCTCACGCCGATTGCGACGCTGTAGCGCCGCGCCCTGCGTGAGAAGCAGTCGGGAACCGCCGCTCACGAGTTCTTCGCTTCGCCGAGCCATCATCGCGGCATGGAGAACGACGCTGCCGATCGCACGGCGACGCAGGCGCCGGCACGCACGCGCGACGCGCGCGCCTTCCGGTTCCCCGAGCGCTACTACGATCTTCATCCCGATCGCGGACTGAACTTCCAACTCAACCGCATGTACGGATGGGTCGGTGAAGACCGCATGCTCGGTGAGATCCGCGAGGCCGCTGCGACGATCCGCGACTACGGTGGCTGGACCCGCGCGTTCACGGGCCTGGCGGAGGCCGCGCTCGCCGAAGAACGCACGCTTCCCGGCGCCTACTACCTGCGGCTCGCGGAGTTCTTCATGTTCGCGGACGATCCGCGCAAACGTGCCGCGCGGGACCGCTTCGTCGCGCTCGCACTCGCGGGGTACGGCATGCGGCCCGAGGATCGCGAGCTCGTGCCGTTCCGCGGCCGCCGGCTGCCGCTGTATCACCTTCGCTCCGAGCGCGCGAAGGACACCGTCGTCGTCTTCGGCGGCTACGACTCGTACATCGAGGAATGGCTTCCGATGCTGTTCTGGCTGCGCGATGCGGGATACGATGTGGTCGCGTTCGAGGGTCCCGGCCAAGGTGGTGCCCTCGAGGAATTCGGCCTGCCCTTGACCGCTGCGTGGCACGAGCCCGTCGCGGCGGTGCTCGACTACACCGGCGCGCGCGGCGTCACGTTGATGGGCCTCTCGCTCGGCGGGTGCCTCGTCATCCGGGCTGCGGCGTTCGAACCGCGCGTCCACCGCGCGATCGCGTTCGACGTGATGACGGACTGCGGCGCGTGCATTCGCCACGCCGCGCGCCTTTCGCCGGGCAAGTCGGCCGCACTGCGCGCGTTCTCGCTCGCGCCGCCGCTCCTGGACGCGGTCGTCAGCCGGCTCGGACGGCGCGACCTGATGGTGGAATGGGGCGTGAAGCAAGGCATGCATGTGATGGGCGCGCCGACGCCGCACGCCTATTTCGAAGGGCTGCGCGCGTACACGACGCGCGACGTGTCCCCCCCGCATCACCCAGGACGTGCTGCTGCCGTGCGGTGCTGACGACCAATACGTCCCGGAACACCAGCTCGCCGATCAACTGGACGCGCTGACGAACGCAGCCTCGGTCACGGCGCGCATTTTCACCGCGGCGGATCAGGCGCAGAACCACTGTCAGATCGGCAACGTGGGCCTCGCGCTGCGCTGCATCACGAACTGGCTCGAGACGCTGCCCGCGCGTGCCGGCGGAAGGGCCGGCCGAGCGATGCTGCGTCAGACCGCCGCCGTCGCACGGCGCATCCTGACCGAGCTCGCGCGTCAGCGCCGGAGCCTCATCTTCTGGGTCGTGTTCCCCGTGCTGATGCTCGTGCTCTTCGGCGAGATCTATCGCGGCGGCGCGACGTCCGGGAGCGGCGGCATCGTGTCGCGCGTGAGTTTCGATGCGACGCCGGCGGCCGGTCCTCGCCCTGCTCGACCTCGGCACCTTCCATTTCGTTCCTGGTGCAAGGGTGACTGGAGAGACGTATCACGTCGCCGATCCGAAATACCCCGACGTCGTCGATGTTCCGTGGTCAGGGCTCGAAAGCGCCTACGGCAACGGCACCTTGGCGCAAGCATGGAAAGTCCGCCGCGCGCAACCGAAACCAACCCGCCGCGCTGCTTCTCCGAGCGCACGCCGACCGTGACGGCGCGTTAACGCATCGCACAACCTTCCGGTAAAAGCCAACCTCCGCCGCGCGATCGGCAAGCCCCCGGCGACCGCGACCGTCCACCTCGAGGAGCGGCTCGGCTAAAGCCGCTGCGGGCTCCAGACTTCCCGCGCTTTCGCATTGAAAGATGGTCCTGGAGACCGTTGCGAAGCGGCGTAGGAGTGCGCCATTCACTTCTCCTTGACGACGAATGCACAAAAGCCTTCTTGCAGCGATGGCGCTGATCGCAATGATCGTCACCCGAGCGGTTCTATATCGCGCTTGGTGAACATCGCGGAGACGCCAAGGCCCAGACTACAGCGCGAAGTTGAGCGCTAAGGGCGTCGGAGGACTATTCAGTTGAATCGTGTGGTTGACCCTCCCCGTGATGGTGGTGCTCTGGTTTGATTACCGATTCAAACCTCTGGCCGATTCGAAGGTGTTCGCCCTCCTCAACTGGTACATAAACGGTGATTGCTGGAACGACTGGCGCTTGTCGAGGCTGACCCTCCGCCACTGTAGTGAGAGCGACCGCAATGACTTCTGCTGCTTGAGGAATGTTATTTTGCGGCTGCGCCGGCAACGTCTGCCGGGTCAGCGCTTGGATCGTAAAGAGCAACTTCATAACCTAGTATTCTCCGTTGATCGTTCAACTCCGCGAGTCGAACCGTCAAATCGCAGGTCAAAGACTTCTCAGGCGCGACCTCGCGTCGGCATGCGCAAGCGATCGACACCGATTGAGAGGGCGAAAATATGATCCGACGGGATCTTACTCTTGCCCCGAGCGTAGCGGATAGCTTCGAGCCCAGTTCAGGACCGTCGCAAGTTCGTTGCAGGTTTCGCATTGCGGCTCTTCAAGTGCACGAGTAATCGCCGCCACGATCTGCGAGGAAACAGCGTCGGAGACGTTGGGACTCAATGGTTCGTCTTTCCAACGCCATGCTAACGCGGCAAATGCATCGCGAATCAGCGTAAATTGGGCTGCTAGCTGAGGCTCCGCTCCAGAGAGCCATCCGGCTCTCTTCGCGAGTTCCTCCAGGATGTCAACATAGAAGCCGCTACGCGGAAGGGATTCGATGAATCTCCGGACGGTCGAGTAGTCGGTCATTTGTTGTTAGGATGCCCGGTTCGACAGCATTGAAGAGCGCGAAATAGGGAAGTCCAAGGTCACGAAGATGATCGCCGCCGCCCTGATTTCGATCTACCATGCTGACAACCGAAACGATGTTGCAGCCACGCTCTTGGACGGCTCTAACAGCCTGCAGAATCGAACCGCCTTCCGTCACAACGTCGTCCACGATGGCGACCGGGCGACCCGGTTCGAGTAGATCCCGGCCGTTTGGACTAAACGACGTCGCAATGTTCTCCTTCGTGCCGTGTTTTTTCTGCTGTTCGCGAACCGTGAATCCGTAGATGGGACGACCGTGCTGACCGCTAACGAGCGCCACTGCGGTCGCTATGAACGTCGCACCGAGTTGCAGGCCGCCGACCGCGTCAACTTTACCGTCGAGGAGGGTAAAGAGAATCTCGCCGGTCAGCAGCGCACCTGCAGGCGACAGCGTGACCTTCTTCGTGTCGCAATAATAGCGGCTGTGCTTTCCCGACGCCAAGACATAGTCCGGTTCGCCCGGCAATTTTCGGGAGATGCTTTTCTCTTGGATTAGCGCGCGCAGTTCGTCTAGGAGCGCAGCAAGATCCTTGGAACGGGGCGTACCGGATTGCGTGTAGATCAACCTGCCGTTCCTTCCTCGCTCGCCGCTCGACGTTTGTGGTCGATGGGGCTTACCTTGTTGAGTGCCCGCTCGCATTCGAAGTGATGCAGCGTTACGCCGTAGGACTCGGCTCCGGGCTCTAACATTGCCCAACGTTCAATGATGAAGTCAAGCGCCGAACGGTCGCCCTTCCCGGTCGCACGTTGATACCGGCGCAAGGCCCATAGTGGGAAGGACCCCTTCTCTAGATCTGCTCGGACGTCCGATCGAATGTGGTTCTGCTCCAGGTCCCCTCGGGAGTGGGCTTTTGGCTCCATCTGTCCGCTCGATTATGCGGGGTTTTGCGGGGCCCTGTCAAGAAAGGGCGGATTGTCACGGTATTCCGCATCACAAAGCAAATGGCACGAGGCGGCAACAGGGAGATCTCGCGGCCCCCTGCCCCCATACGGCGGGTGAGCATAACGGGCCTTTAGCGAGTCGCGACGCCCGGAGGCATCTGCTTGCCTGCTCGGCTGGATAAGGGAATAAGCAAACCCTGCGGCCATTGACACCTCGACCAACGTTAGCATTGGCGTTCAAGCCGGCGGCGACGTGCCATATCTTATTCAGCCGCTCGAGGCCCAAGGGCCTGGTCGTCAACGATGCGTTCGTTTTCATCCGGCGAGCTCGAGCCGGCGCATGACCGCTCTGCGGAGCTAGCCCGCCGTCCTCGGAGGCCAGCGCTCACATCGAAGGTCGCGCTCGCGCGGACGTTGATGTTCGACGTTGATTTTCAGCGACGGATTCCTCGGTCCAGGCCGTCCGCGTAAGGTCCTTGGATCGGACCGGGGCGAGCGGTGACGGTTAGGACAACCGGTCTGGCGAATATGCGGAACTCGGTGCACCAAGACAGAATAGGCGGAGCTCGAGCAATTTCCGTAGCGACGCGCCCCGGCTGGGACGCCTATTTCATGGAGATCGCCCGCACGGTTGCCACCCGGGCGACTTGCCCGCGGGCGAGCGTCGGCGCTGTGCTGACCCGGGACAAGAGGATTCTCACCACGGGCTACAACGGTGCTCCCAGCGGGATCCCGCATTGTACGGACGTGGGCTGCATCATGGTGGACGGGCATTGCCTGCGGGCGACCCATGCCGAGGCGAATGCCATCGTGCAGGGGGCGTTGCACGGGGTCAGCACCCAGGGGGCCACGGCGTACTGCACCCACCAGCCCTGCGCGGGGTGCTCGAAGCTGCTGATCAGCGCGGGGGTGGTGCGGATCGTCTACCAGGACGCCTATCCGGATGAGGTCGGGGAGGGGCTCCTCGCCGAAGCGGGGGTGGTGCTCGAACGGTACCTCCCCGAGCCGGTGCGCTTCCCGGCATGAACCCGCTGATCGTCCTCGCGGTCGCCGTGATCGGGTGCGCGACGGCGCTCTTCGTCACGCCGTACGTCCGGCGGCTCGCGCTCAACGTCGGGATGCTCGACGCGACCGGCGGGCGGCGCATGCATGACCAGCCGAAGCCGCGCATCGGCGGGATCGCGGTCTACCTCGGCTTCGCGCTCGCGCTCTTCTCGGCGCTCGGCTACCTCATCCGCACCAAGCAGTACGGCGACGTCGCGAACCTGCACGACGTCGTCGGGCTGATCTTCGGCGGCACGCTCATCCTCATGGTCGGGATCTGGGACGACGTGATGGGCATGTCGCCGCGCTCGAAGCTGCTCGCGCAAGCGCTCGTCGCGTGCATCTCGATGCTGTACGGCTTCCAGATTCAGTTCATCACCAACCCGTTCCACCACGGCGCGACGCTGTACTTTCCGGTCGGTGTCTCGTACGCGCTCACGCTGCTGTGGTACCTCGGGATGATGAACGCGATCAACTTCATCGACGGGCTCGACGGGCTGCTCTCGGGCGTCACCGTGATCTCCGCGGTGTTCTTGATCCTGATCGACCTCAACCGCGGCCATCCCGAGATCGCGCTCGTCCTCGCCGCGCTCGCCGGCGCGACGCTGGGCTTCCTGCGCTACAACTGGAACCCCGCGAAGATCATCCTCGGCGACTCCGGCGCGCTCTTCATCGGCTTCGTCTTCGCGACGGTCTCGATCATCGGCGTGAGCAAGACGGCGTTCGCGATCTCCTTGCTGGTGCCGCTGCTGGTGCTGGGCTTGCCGGTCGCCGACACGGCGGCCGCGATCGTGCGCCGCACCCGCGCCGGCAAGGCGTTCTATGAAGCCGACCGCGGGCATTTCCACCATCAGCTGATCTTTCGCTTCGGGCTGAACGTGCGGCAAGCGGTGCTGCTGATCTACGCGGTGTGTCTCGCGCTCGGCGTGCTCGCATTGATTCTCACCGGCGGCGTCGGCGCGCTGAAGATCGCGTTCCATTGAGCCGCGGTCCGTTGCGCGTGATGGCCGTGATGGGGACGCGGCCGGACACGATCAAGATGGCGCCGGTCGTGCAGGCGCTGCGCGCGGCGCGCCCCGACGTCGAGCCGATCGTCTGCGTCACCGCGCAGCACCGCGAGCTGCTCGACGAAGTCCTCGACCTGTTCGGAATCAAACCGGACGTCGACCTCGACATCATGACGAAGGAGCAGTCGCTCACCGACATCACGACGCGCGTGCTGGTCGGGATGGAGCAGACGCTGCTGCAGCAGCGCCCCGACGTCGTACTGGTCCACGGCGACACGACCACCTCGAGCGCCGCCGCGCTTGCCGCGTTCTACCAGAAGATCCCGGTCGGCCACGTCGAGGCAGGCCTGCGCACCTCGACGATAGCCGAGCCGTATCCGGAAGAGGCGAACCGCCGCATCACCGGCGTGCTGACGACGTTCCACTTCGCGCCGACCTCGCGCGCGAAAGCGAACCTGCTCGCCGAGCGCACCGACCACGCCCACGTCGTCGTCACCGGAAACACCGTCATCGACGCCTTTCTCGCCACCGAGCGCCGTGTCCGCGAGCAGGGCCTCAAAACGCCCGCGCTCGACGGCCTCGACCCCGCCCGCCCGACGATCTTCGTCACCGCGCACCGGCGCGAGAACCACGGCCTCATGCCCGACATCGCCCGCGCGGTCGGGACGGTCGCCGGCTTCCCCGAGCGCCCGCAAATCGTCTGGCCGGTCCACCCCTCCCCGCAGGTCCACCCGGTCGTCCACGGCATCCTGGACGGCGTCGCGGGCGTCCGGCTCGTCGAGCCGCTGAACTATGCGGAAACGGTTGCGGCGGTCGCGGCCTCGCGGTTCGTCCTGACCGACTCCGGCGGGCTGCAAGAAGAAGCCCCGACCCTCGGCAAGCCGGTGCTGGTGATGCGGCGCGAGACCGAGCGCCCCGAGGGCCTAGAAGCCGGGACGCTGCGGCTGGTCGGCGCCGAGTACGACGACGTCGTCGCGGAGACGCGCCGGCTGCTGACCGACCGGGCCCTCTACTCGCGCATGGCCCACGCCTCGAACCCCTACGGCGATGGCCGCGCGGCCGAGCGGATCGTCGGCTGGCTGCTCCACGTCCTGCGCGACGGTCCCGCCCCCGACGAGTTCGGGCCGCCCGCGGCCGCGGCGTGAAGGGCCAGGCGCTGCTCGCGGCCGGGGGCACGTTCGTCGCTTTCGTCGCGGGCGGGTTCCTGGTCGGGCTCTTCCTCGGGAATAGGACCGGAGCGTCGTGGTGGGTGATCGTCGGGACGTTCGCCGGGCTCTTCCTCGGCGTGGGGCTGTTCGCCACGCAGATCGTCCGCTCGGTCAAGTAGCCCAGAAAGGCCCCCGTGCGATGAAAGTCCAGGAGGTCAGCCAAGAAATTTGCGACAATACGGAGCGCGCCGACCCGGCCGAGCTGCGCGACTATGACGCGCGGAAACGGTCGGTCGCCTTCCGGTCGTCGCTGCTGCTCGCGGGGGTCGCCATCCTGGTGGCGCTCCGCTCTCCGCTCCTGGGGCTCGACCTCGCGGTCGGAGGGGGCTGCGGCGTCGTCAACATGCTGTTGATCATGCGCAACAACGAGCGCCTCCTCGCCGGGAGACGCTCGCGTGGTGTGTACGGGCTCAGCAACGTGGTACGAATCTTAGGAATCGGCGCACTCCCGGCAGTCGCCGGGGTCACCGGGCCGCCGTGGGCGCTGGCGATCTCCTATGCCGGATTTTTCACCCCGCTCGCATCGTACGCGATCGAGCTCCGCAACGCATATCGACGAGGAACCTAGTTGCACGAAGAAGTCGGCTCGCACCTGACGTGGCACTGGCCGCTGATCGGGTCCGTGCACGCCGATACGATCCTGACGACCTGGCTGGTGATGCTGGTCTCGTTGGCGTTTTTCTGGTACATCGGCAACTCGTACCGCTCGAACCGCGTGAACAAGCGCCAAGCGACCTTCGAGGGGATCGTCAACTACCTCGCCGACCTGACGACCAGCACGATCGGGAAGCACGGCGAGCGCTTCGTCCCGATCTTCATCGGGATGTTCTTCTTCATCTTCATCCTGAACCAGATCGGCTTCTTCCCCTTCAAGCAGCTGGGGCTGCCGTTCGGCGGCTCGCCGACCGCCGACCTGAACACGACCGTCGCCTTCGCGCTGCTGGTGTTCTTCGGGATTCAGTTCGTCGCGGTGCGTCAGAACGGGATCAAGGCCTACGCGCACCTCTTCAAGCCGTTTCCCGTCCTCTTTCCGCTCAACGTGATCGAGGAGACGGCGCGGCCGGTGGTGCTCGCGCTGCGTCTGTTCTTCAACATCTTCGTCGGCGAGCTGCTGCTGTTCGTCGTCGCCACCATCATCGCGTCGAACGTCAAGGTCGGCCCGGTGAACCTCTCGCTCGGCGCGGCCGTCGTGCCGTTCCTGCTGCAGTTCTTCAACTTCTTCGTCGGAACGCTGCAGGCGTTCGTCTTCACCCTGCTCTCCATCGTCTATCTCTCCTTGGCAACGGCCGAGGAGCACTAAGGAAAGGTACGACCACGTGACCTCGGATGCTCTGATCCTCGCAATGATGGTGGTCGGCTTCTCGCTGATCGTCGCGGCCGTCGCGTTCGGCTCGGCGATCGGCGACGGTATCGTCGCCTCGAAAGCCGTCGAGGCGATCGCGCGCCAGCCGGAAGCCCGCCCCAACATCTTCACGTTCTTCTTCCTCGGCGTCGGCATTCTGGAGGCGTTCCCGATCATCGGTCTGGGACTCGGCCTCTACCTGTTCTTCGCCGTCACGGACGTGCCGAAACACATCCAGGCGATCGTCAAGTAGTAGCGGTACCGCCTTGTTCCTCTCGATCGACGGGACGCTGATCGTCCAGGTCGTCAACTTCGTCCTCTTCATCGTCCTGCTCAACCTCGTCTTCCTCAAGCCGGTCGGAGCCGCGATCGCGAAGCGCCGGGCCTACATCGACGGCCTCGCGCGCGACATCGAAGCGGCCTCGAACGAGGTGAAGACGGCGCGCGGCCGGGCCGAGGAGCTGCGCGCGCTCGCGCGCCGCGAAGCGGAAGCGGCGATCGCGAAGGCGCGCGGCGAGGCGCAGAACGAGGCGGGCGACGTGGTGGCGGACTACCAGCGGCGCGCGAGCGAGATCGTCGAGCAGGCGCACCAGGCGGCCGACGCCGAGATCGCGGCGGCGCGCACCGGCGAGCCGCAGATCGTCGAGTCGCTCGCGCAGACGATGCTGGAGCGCGCGATCGGCCCGGGAGCGGCGGCGTAATGGACGCGGAGCGCGCGTTCTTTGAACAAGTCGCGCTGTGGTCGCAAGTCTTCGGCGCGATCGCGTTCCTGATCGTGCTGGTGGTGATGTTCCGCAAGTACCTGATCCCAGCGGTCGTCGCCAACCAGCAGGCGCGCAACGCCGAGCTGGCGGACGCCGAAGCGCGGCGCGCGCGCATCCAGGCGGAGGCCGCAAAAGCCCGCGCCGAGGTAGAGAACGCCGAGCGCGACGCCGCCGAGATCCGCAACCGGATCGAGCGCGTGACGAAGCGCAACCACGCCCACATCATCGCCGACGCGGAAGCGGAAGGGCTGCGGATCCTGCACAACGCCGAAGGCGAGCTCGACCGCGCCCGGCACGCCGCCCGCGCGCGACTGCGCGTGGAGTTCATCGAGAAAGCGCTCGCGAAGGCGCGCGCCGAGGCGCCGGCGCGCGTGAGCGAGCGGCTCGACGAGTCGCTCGTCCGCACCACCGTCGACGACCTCGCGCGAGGGAACGTCTGATGCCGAACGAGACGCTCGCCCGCCGCTACGCGACCGCCGCGTTCCAGCTCGCGCAGGAGGCCGGCCGCGTCAAAGGCGTGCAGCACGATCTGCACACGTTCGTCGAAGCGCTCGGAGCAGACGCGGACGTGCGCCGGTTCTTCCGCTCGCCGGTCGTGGACCGCCGGGAGAAGGAGGCGATCGTCGCGCAGGCGTTCGCCAAGCTCGACCCGATCGCGCTGCACACGATCCTGCTGCTGGTGCGCAAGCGCCGCGAGAGCCTGGTCGAGGAGATCGTCGCGCAGTTCGACGTCCTCGAGCGCGAGGCGCGCGGCGCGCAGCCGCTTCAGATCACCACCGCGCGGCCGCTCACCAAGTCGCAGCTCGACGAGATCGTGCAGCGCCTGGCCGCCAAGTTCGCCACTACCTTCGACGTCACGCAGTCGGTCGATCCGAACCTGATCGGCGGCGTGCGCATCACGATGGGCGACCGCCTCGTCGACGGCACCGTCGCCGGCCGCCTCGACGACATCGCCCGCCTCCTCAGTACAAATTAGAGCAAGCTCAAGCCCAGAAAGCCCAGCCATGATCAACGCCGACGAAATTGCCGGAATCATCAAACAGCGCATCGCCAGCTACCAGACCGGGACGAACGAAGCCGAGGTCGGCACCGTCATCCAGGTCGGCGACAACATCGCGCGCATCTACGGACTCGACAACGCGCAGTCGTCGGAGCTCGTCGAGTTTCCCAACGGCTTGAACGGGATCGTGCTGAACCTCGAAGAGGACAGCGTCGGCGTCGCGATCATGGGACCCGACACCGAGATCAAGGAAGGCGACAAGGTCCGCCGCACCGGCCGCATCGCCTCGGTCCCGGTCGGCGACGCGGTCCTCGGGCGGGTGGTGAACCCGCTCGGCCAGCCGATCGACGGCAAGGGCGAGATCGCCTCGACGCGCTTCCGCACGATCGAGAACACCGCGCCGACCGTCGTCGAGCGCCAGTCGGTGAAGCAGCCGCTGCAGACCGGCATTCGCGCGATCGACGCGCTGATCCCGATCGGGCGCGGCCAGCGCGAGCTGATCATCGGCGACCGCGGGACCGGCAAGACGGCGATCGCGGTCGACGCGATCATCAACCAAAAGGGCAAGAACGTCATCTGCATCTACGTCGCGATCGGGCAGAAGAACTCGACCGTCGCCTCGCTGCAGCAGACGCTCCAGAAGCACGGCGCGATGGAGTACACCACGATCGTCGCCGTCTCCGCGTCCGAGCCCGCTTCGCTGAAGTGGATCGCGCCGTTCGCCGGCTGCGCGATGGCCGAGTACTTCATGTACGAGGGCAAAGATGTCCTCATCATCTACGACGATCTGACCCGCCACGCGCAGGCGTACCGCGAGGTCTCACTGCTGCTCCGTCGCCCGCCGGGCCGCGAGGCGTTCCCGGGCGACATCTTCTTCCTGCACTCGCGCCTGTTGGAGCGCGCCGCGAAGCTCTCCGACGAGAAGGGCGGCGGCTCGATCACCGCGCTCCCGATCATCGAGACGCAGGCCGGCGACGTCTCGGCGTACATCCCGACCAACGTCATCTCGATCACCGACGGCCAGATCTACCTGCGCAACGAGCTGTTCTTCCAGGGGATCCGGCCGGCCGTCGACGTCGGCATCTCGGTCTCGCGCGTCGGCTCGTCGGCGCAGATCAAGGCGATGAAGGCCGTCGCGGGGCGGCTCAAGCTCGATCTCGCGCAGTACCGCGAGCTGGCCGCGTTCGCGAAGCTGGCCTCCGACCTCGACAAGGCGACCCAGCAGCAGCTCAACCGCGGCGACAAGATGACGCAGATCCTGGTGCAGCCGCAGCTCCACCCGCAGCCGGTCGAGGACCAGGTCGTGGTGATCTTCGCGGCGACGCGCGGGTACCTCGACGCGATTCCGACCGCGCGCGTGAGCGAGTGGGCGGAGCGCTTCGTCGAGTTCGTGCACGAGAAGTATGCCGACATCCCGCAAGCGGTCGCCGCCTCCGGCGCGCTCGCCGAGGACGTCGAGAAAAAGCTCGTCGCGGCGATCGAAGACTTCAACAAGGGATTCTAAGCGACACCATGCCTTCCGTTCGCGATCTGCGCGACCGCATTCGGTCGCTGAGGAACACGCAGCAGATCACCAAGGCGATGAAGCAGGTCGCCGCGGCGAAGATTCGCCGCGCCGAGGCGCTGCAGAAGCAGTCGCGCCCGTACGCGGACGCGATCGGCGCGATGCTGCGCGACCTGATCGCGAACGTCGGCACGATCGACCACCCGTTCATGCAGGCCGGCCGCGAAGGCGCGCCGGCCGGCGTGATCCTGATGACCGCCGACAAAGGCTTGGCCGGCTCGTTCAACGCGAACCTGATCCGCACCGCGGAGCAGCACGCGCGCGAGAACGCGAACCTCGCCTGGTACTCGACCGGGATCAAAGGGCGCAACGCGCTGCGCCGCCAGCCGGGCGAGACGCTGCAGTTCTGGCCGCTCGCGCAAGGCGACATGTACGAAACCGCCGTCGAGCTGGCGCACCGCGTCACCGACGACTTCACCGGCGGGCGGATCGGCTCGCTGACCCTGATCTCGCCGCAGTTCGTGAACATGATGCTGCAGCGCCCGCAGACGCGGCAGATCCTGCCGATCACCGCCGGCGAGGACGCACGGCAGAAGACCGCCGGCGGCTCGGTCGAGTTCGAGCCGACGCCGGAGTTCGTGCTGGGCCGGCTGCTCCCGAAGTATCTCGAGTTCACCCTCTACTCGGCAATGCTCGAGACGAACGCGTCGTTCTACGCCGCGCAGCTCGTCGCGATGAACAACGCCACCGACAACGCCAAGAAGCTGATCGACCAAAACACGATCGACATGAACAAAGCGCGCCAAGACGCGATCACCAAGGAGATCTTGGAGATCGTCGGCGGCGCCGAAGCCCTCAAAGGCTAAGCTGAAAGCACCGTAAGGAAGAATACCGTGACCGCCTCCGCCACCACCCCGACGCTCGCGACCGGCAAGGTCGTCCAGGTTCTCGGCAACGTCGTCGACGTCGAGTTCCCCGCCGATGCGCTGCCCAAGATTAACGACGCGCTCACCGTGCACATCGGCGGCGGCTCGCACGCCGGCGCGAACGGCGCGGGCGCGCACGTCGACGGCGCGGTGCAGCTCGAAGGCACCGCGATGGCCGAGCGCGATCTCGTCCTCGAAGTGCAGGGCGAGCTCGGCAACAACCAGGTGCGGTGCCTCGGGATGGGCTCGACCGACGGGCTCGTGCGCGGCGCGGTCGTGACGAACACCGGCGGACCGATCAAGGTGCCGGTCGGCGAAGGGACGCTGGGCCGCATCTTCAACGTGCTCGGCAAAGCGATCGACTCCGACGAGCCGGTGAAGGCCGCGGCGTACTGGCCGATTCACCGCAACCCGCCCGACTTCGCCTCGCAAGAGCCGACGCCGAAGATCTTCGAGACGGGGATCAAGGTCGTCGATTTGATGGCGCCCTACACGCGCGGCGGAAAAGTCGGCCTCTTCGGCGGCGCCGGCGTCGGCAAGACGGTGCTCATTCAGGAGCTGATCCGCAACATCGCCGCGGTCCACAAGGGGTTCTCGGTCTTCACCGGCGTCGGCGAGCGGACGCGCGAAGGCAACGACCTCTGGATGGAAATGAAAGAGTCGGGCGTGCTCGCGCAGACGACGCTCGCGTTCGGCCAGATGGACGAAGCGCCGGGCGTGCGCTTCCGCATCGCGCAGACCGGCGTGACGATGGCGGAGTACTTCCGCGACGAGCTCGGCTCCGACGTGCTGCTGTTCATGGACAACATCTTCCGCTTCATGCAGGCCGGCTCGGAAGTCTCCGCGCTGCTCGGCCGCATGCCGTCCGCCGTCGGGTATCAGCCCTCGCTCGCGACCGAGATGGGCCGCATCGAAGAGCGGATCACCACGACGCAAAAAGGTTCGATCACCTCGGTGCAGGCGGTCTACGTCCCCGCCGACGACTACACCGACCCCGCCGTCGCGACGACGTTCGGCCACTTGGACGCGACCACCGCGCTCTCGCGCCCGATCTCGGAGCTGGGCATCTATCCCGCGGTCGACCCGCTCGCATCCTCGTCGCGCATCCTCGACCCGGCGATCGTCGGCGACGAGCACTACGCCGTCGCGCGCGGCGTGCAGGAGACGCTGCAGCGCTACCGCGACCTGCAGGACATCATCGCGATCCTCGGCGTCGAAGAGCTGTCCGACGAGGACAAGGTGACGGTCGGGCGCGCGCGCCGGATTCAGCGCCTGTTCTCGCAGCCGTTCTTCGTCGCGGAGCAGTTCACGGGCCGGTCCGGCAAGTACGTGAAGATCGAAGAGACCGTCGCCTCGTTCAAGGAGATCCTCGACGGCAAGGTCGACGACATCCCCGAGCAGGCGTTTCTGTACGTCGGCGGGATCGACGAGGTGAAGGAAGCCGCCCGCGCGATGGGCTGGAATGGCTAACGCCGTCGCGTTCACGCTGATCACGCCGCGCGCGGTGAAGTTTGACGGCGAGGCGGAGCTCGTCATCGCCGTCGGCACCGAAGGCGAAGTGGGCATCCTGCCCTCGCACGCGCCGTACTTGACGGCGCTGCGTCCCGGCGTGCTGCGCGCGAACGTGCGCGACGGCGCCGAGACGCGCCGCCTCGAGCTCGCCTGCAGCGAAGGCTTCCTGCAAGCGCTCCCCGACAAGATCACGATCTTGGCCGACGCCGCCCTCGAGCAGGACGAGATCGACATCGCCGACGCCCGCGCCGACCTCTCCGCCGCACAGGAAGAACAACGCGCCGCCGGGAGCGATCTCGAAGCCTGGCGCCGCGCCCAAACCAAAATCGATTTCGCCAACGCCCGCCTCGCAGTAGCGCACGTCAACGCCTAGCTGTTTCGAAGGAGCCTCGCAGTGACCGGCTTGGTCCGGGCGTTCCATACGAATCCGCGACTCGCCAGCGCAATGCATTTGAGGTCTTGATAGCGCTAGATCGGCGAGATATACTGCCTGCGTGATCCGCTTGTCGCCTCAATGGCAAGATCGCAAAAGCCGCCGGAAGGCGGCTTTGCATGTGACGCGAGGGCCGTATAGTGTTCAGCCGATTCAACGTGGACGATCCGGACTTGCTTCGCAAGTTCAAGAAGGCCGCCCAGAAATATAGTGCACGCTCGTTGAAGTCGAAACGCTCGGCTCGTGCGGCACTCATTAGAGACGGCATCCTGACGAAGAGCGGACGCCTCACGAAGAACTATAGCCAATAAGGGAAAGTCCAGCAGCGGCGCGCACCGGCTCTCGTCGTCGTTCGTCCTCGGCTTCCACGGTTGTGACCGCAAGGTCGGTGAGACGTTGATAGCCGGCGAGGCGTTCAGGCCGAGCGACAATAATTACGATTGGCTCGGCCCCGGAATCTATTTCTGGGAGAATAACTGGCAGCGTGGGCTCGAGTTTGCACACGAGCAGATGCGGCGCCGGGACTCCAAGGTCAAGCAGCCGTTCGTGATCGGTGCGGTCATTGAGTTGGGCGCCTGCTTGGACTTGACGACGAAAGTCAGCATCGACCTCGTCCGCGTCGCACACGCCGTCCTCATGGGGGAATTGGAGAAGTCCGGTGTCCCGGTTCCGGTCAACTCTCGCGATCATATGCGCCACAACCTTGATTGTGCAGTGATCAACCGCGCGCACCGGATTGCCGCGAGCGATGCCGACATCGGACCGATTCAGACCGTCAAAGGGGTCTTTGTCGAAGGAGACGCGGCATATCCCGGCGCGGACTTTCGCGAGAAGACCCACATCCAAATTGCGGTCTGCGACCCCTCGTGTATAAAAGGCGTTTTCCACGTGCGCGATTCGACATAACCCGTCCGAAAACGGCCTGGCGAGCGTTCAATTGCGTAAGCTGCTGCGTGACGGGCGGCTCTTTTTTGCCTTCGGATGTGACGTATCACGCGGATTGGGAATGCGATTTCGCGGAGGAGCCCGATGCAGAAAGACGAGTCCGCGAATTCTATCGTCGCTACGTTTTCCGACCGGACGCTCGTCGATGCCGCGGTTTGCGAACTGCATGGCGACGGGTTTCGGCACACCTGGCTGGCGCACGTCGAGCACGTCGATCCGAACACGTTCGGCGGCGCGGGCGGGACGGTCGGTGCCGGTCGTGAGATCGTCCAGCCGATCGGCGAGAACCCGCTCGTGCAGCTGTTCCGGCGCGGCGGCAAGCCGACGCTCTACGACGCGCTGCGCGAGCACGGGTTGAGCGACGAGGACGCGAAGAACGTCGACGGCGCGATCACCGAGGGCGACTACATTCTCGTCGTCGAGGACGCGAACGATCCGGTGGTCGCGGAGGAGATCATCGTGAACGAAGGCGGCTCGATCGTCGCCGCGCCGACGCCGCTCGGCACCGAGCCCGACCGCGAGACGCTCCGCGAGCAGCGGCAACACGGGTAGTCCAGCAAAGCTGCAGGATTCGCCGGTACGCTAGGAGCGTTTCCTTCGCGCTCGGAGGTGTCCCCGATGCGGCGTGTTCTGCTCGTGCTCGGTTTCGCTGCGGTGCTCACGGCTGCGGTATTGGCGGGCGGGAGCGCGCCGCCGCGGTGGACGGCCGCGATCGACTCACGCACGACGGACCAATGGCTGAGCGAAGCGGACGGCGCCGTCTACGGGCCACGCGGCGGGAAGCTCGTCGCGCTGGATTTGCGCAACGGGCGCGAGCGTTGGCGCGCAGCCGTCGAGCCGATGTCGAAGAGTGCCGCGCGCAACGGCGCGGTGGTTGCGCCGACGAAAACCGGCCTCGTCTTCTTGCGCTCGCGTGATGGAGCGATCGTGCGCAGCGTTAGCCTCGGCGATGCGCCGATCGTCGCGGCGGCGCCGTCCGGTTTCGTCTCGGTGACGCGGACAGAGACCGGCGTCGAGGCGCGCGGCTGGACGTTCGACGGCCGTTTGCGCTGGACGCATCGTTACCGCTACGCGCCGTTCGGAACGCTGCTTCCGCTCGGCGGCGACGCGATCGGCATAACGGTGCCGGGAAGCGGTGATCTGCTCGCCATCGACGCGAAGAACGGCAAGGCTGTCGCGAGCGCGGACGGCGTCGACACGCTGATCGGCGCCGACGGGCGGTATCTGTGGTTCAACGTCGTCGGCGGCGGGATCAAAGGCATCGACCTCGACGCGAACCGATCGCTCGCGCTGCACGGCTCGATCGTGCGCGGCGCGGCGCGCGTCGAGCACGGCATCGCCGTCGCGGTCGTCGACGGGCGTTTGACGCGCCTCGATCTCACCCGCGGCACGACCGAGCCGCTGAAGATCGACGGCCGCTGGATCGGCGGCCCGGTCGCCGGCCGCATCTTCGTCGAGCGCGGCGACGGCGTCTACGTGCGAGGCCTCGACCCGAACGCGCGCCAGCAGCGCGTTGCGCGCTACCACGGCGAAGCGCGGATCGTCGCCGCCGACGGCCGCCTCGGCATGATCGCCATGGAAGACGGCCGGATCTTCGTCGTCGACGTCGCGCGCGCCCGGCACCTCGCAACGATCAAAACGTCGTGCGCAGCGTACGAAGGCTTCGCCTCGTCCGGCAACACGATGCTCGTCCACTGCGACGACGCCTCACACTCTTCGCAGCTCGTCGCTTTCAACCGCTAGGAATATCGATCACTCGCGCGGCGGTTGCTGCGCGGTCGGCGCGCGATGGGCGGCGTCCCAGGTCGCGCGCGCGGCACTGCAGAGCGCGCCGCCCCAGGCCGCGTCGAACGAGGTTCCGTCCTTGGCTTCGACCCGGCACTTGACCGGCGGCCGCTCGACCTCGGCATAGTGCTCCGCGACGCTCCAGACCGAGCCGTCGGCGAACTCGACGCGCGCGACGAAGCAGCGGCGCGCCGCCGTGGGGTTCGGCGCGTCCCCGAGGCCGAAACGCAGGCGATCGACGCGCTGACCCGGCGCGAACCGGCCGGAGTACGCCGCATCGAGCTTGCGCACCACGTTCCCTTGCTCGTCGAAGAACTCCACGATGATCCTGACCATGCTGACGGCGCGCGCGCTGCGGTCGACGAAGCTGGCGTAGAGGTCGTAGTGGACCGGTGTGTTGTACAGCGTGCCGTACGTTACGTAGTCGCAGCGATCGAGCTGAACGGGAGAGGACGGTTGCACCGCGACCTGCGCACCCGCCGGCGTTCCCGCCCCGACGATAGCTGTGATGAGCATGGCCGCGATCGCACCGCGACCCGCGGGCCCGATCAGTCTTGTCATGTCCCGAGTTTCCGCCCGCTCCCTGGGAAGCCGTTGGGATGGTTCCATCACGGGTTTCGTGATGAGAGCGAGAGGATCGCGTAGGCGTGCGGGCGCTGCCGCGTTGGGCACTGCGCCCGGTACTGCTCGTGTAGCTCCTTCATTATCTGTCGGGGACGATGCGGCAGGCCTCGACCGGGACGTCCAAGTGGACCGTGCTGCCGACGTTGCGCTCGACCGACGGCGGCGCGGCGACGCGGATCTGCGAACCGCCCAGGTCGATCAGGTAGTCGCGTGCGTCGCCCAGGTATGTCTGGCGCAGCACGGTGCCGGCGAGGCGGTTCGTGCCGTTCTCGCGGTAGCCGAGGTCGCCGTTCTCGCCGGGGCGCTCGGCGGCGAAGCCGATCTCGTGCGGGCGGATGCAGAGCGTCACCGGCCCGCGCGTCGCCGCGTCGAAGTCGTCGTGCACTTTGAGCTTCGCGCCGCAGCACTCGACGACGTGCGGCTCGACGAGCGTCGCGGGGAGCGTGTTCGTTCCCCCGACGAAGGTTGCAACGAACGCGGTCGCCGGGCTCTCGTAGATCTCGCGGGCGGTGCCGACCTGCGCGATCCGGCCGGCGCGCATCAGCGCGATCCGGTCGGCGGCGACCATCGCTTCGGTCTGGTCGTGGGTGACGTAGACCATCGTGATCCCGGTCGCGTCGTGGATGCGGCGGATCTCGAAGCGCATCTCCTCGCGCAGGTTCGCGTCGAGGTTCGAGAGCGGCTCGTCGAGCAGCAGCGTCTCGGGCTTGACGACGACCGCGCGCGCGAGCGCGACGCGCTGCTGCTGTCCGCCCGAGAGCTCCGAGGGATAGCGCTGCGCGAGATCGGTCATCCGCACGGTGCGCAGGATCCCGTTGACGCGGTCCTCGATCTCCGAGCGCGAGAGCTTCGCAACGCGCAGGCCGTACGCGACGTTCTCGAAGACCGTCATGTGCGGCCACACCGCGTAGCTCTGGAAGATCAGCGACATCCGCCGCTTCTCCGGCGGGACGACCTGCCGCGGGGAAGAGACGATCCGCTCGCCGACCGTGATCGTCCCCGCGTCGGGCTTGAGGAACCCGGCGAGGAGCTGCAGGGTCGTCGTCTTCCCGCAGCCCGACGGGCCCACGAGCGCCATCACCTCTCCGTCGGCGATCGAGAGGTCGATCCCGTCGACGGCGCGTGCGGTGCCGTACGCTTTCGCCAGCCCGGCGATGTCGATCCGTGCCATCTAGCTGCTCTTCGTCTCCATGAAGTCCTTACCCAAGAACCGGTACGCGACCGTGACGATCACCAGCGTGATCGCCAGGATCAGGATCGCGAGCGTCGAGACGCCCTCGTAGTTCCCCGCGTCGCTGAAATCGAAGATCTGGGTCGTCATCGTCGCGGTGCGCGGGGTGAAGAGGAAGATCGCCGAGCTGAGCTCCCGGATCGCGGGGATGAAGACGAGCAGCCAGCTCGCCAGCAAGCCGCGGCGCAGCAGCGGCGCGGTGATCGTGCGCAGCGCGCGAATCCGCGTCGCGCCGAGCGTGCGCGCGGCGTTCTCCAGATCGACGTTCACCGCCGCGACCATCGTGTTCAAGTTCGAGTACGCGATCGGCAGGAAGCGGGTGGTGAACGCGATGATCAGGATCGCCGCCGTCCCGTACAGCAGCAGCGGCGGGTGCGAGTACGCCGCGTAGATGCCGATCGCGAGCACGATTCCGGGGACGACGAACGGCGCCATGCAGATAATCCCGAGCCCCTGCGCGCCGGGAAAGAGCCGGCGGTTCGCGGTGTATGCGATCAGCAGCGCGACGACCGTCGCGATCGTCGCCGCCGCCGCGCCGTACGCGAGGCTGTGCCAGATCGCCTTGCGCGTCTCTTCGTTGTCGATGATCGCCCAGTGGTACCAGTACAGCGTCAGATTGCCGGGCACCGGGCCGTCGCTCCAGATTCGCGAGAGCGACGTCGCGAGCAGCGCAAGATACGGCAGCACCACGGAGCACAGCGGGACGAGCAGCGCCGCGCCGAGCAGCGGCCACCGCCACGCCCCGAGCGCGACCAGCCGGCGCCGCCCGCCCTTCCCGCCGACGGTCGTAAACCTGCGCCGTCCGAGGATCCGGCGCTGCACGATCAGCAGCAGCAGCGTGACCGCGAGCAGCGGCATCGCGTACGCAGCGGCCAGCTCGGTGCGGACCGGAAACTGGAAGAACAGGTAGAGCTGCGTCGTGACGACCTGCGCACGCGCCGGAATCAGCAGAAACGCCGGCGAGCCGAACTCGGCGATCGCTTCCAGGAACGACATGATGAAGCCGGCGATGATCGCCGGCATCACCAGCGGCAGCGTGATCGAGCGCATCGTCCGCCAGGCCGATCCGCCGAGCGTCGAGGAGGCGTCTTCGAGCTCGACCGGGAGCAGCTCCAAGCCGCTGGCGACGAACGTGAACGTGTACGGGACGTTGTAGAGCGCCATCACGAAGATCGCGCCGCCGAGCGAGAAGATGTTGATCGGCCCGTGCGCGGCGTGCGTCACCGACTCGATCGCGCGGTTGATCCAGCCGCTGTTCGGCGCGGCGAGCAGAATCCAGGCCTCCGCGCCGATGAACGAGGGCGTCACGAACGCCGCGGTGATCAGCGCGCGCAGCCCGCGCCGCCCGGGCATGTCGGTGCGCGCGATCAGCCACGCGAGCGGCGTCCCGAGCAGCGTCGCGATCGTCGCCACCGAGACCGCCAGGATCAGGGAGGTCGCGATCGGGCGC